>ERZ1370068.11021-contig-9672_pt1 | contig 30610 bp, 31 predicted proteins | sample MGYA00561227_ERZ1370068 | MGnify/ENA primary metagenome ERZ1370068 (study PRJEB38410, sample SAMEA6850437) | metagenome | study: Metagenomic assessment of the ecological functions of the soil: analysis of the soil microbiota associated with the...
TTGTACTTCGTTCAGTTACGTATTGCTACACGATCGAACGTGTCAGTCGCTGCCGGGAGCCAACCACCCGAGACCCTCGTTGAAGGCCTGGATCAGCCCGATGAGCGCGCCGAGAACGGCGCCGGTGAGATTTCCGATTCCGCCGAGCACGGCCGCGGTGAAGGCGATCAGCCCGAGCTCGAAGCCGGTGTCATAGCGGATGTTGAACATCGATCAGGTAGAGCAGGCCGGCCACTCCGGCGAGGCCCCGGCGAGCGCGAACGTGAAGACGAGATCGTGCGGTTGACGTTCACCCCCATGATCGCGGGCGGCATCGGGGTCTGGGAGACCGCCCGCATCCCCTTGCCCTGCTTCGTCGACCTGACGAGCCAGCTCAACAGGAGCAGAACGGGGATGGTCGCCAACACCGCGAAGAGCTGGTTCCACTGGTACGTGACGGTGCCGATCTTGAACACGTTCGATTCCGAGATCAGCGGCGGCAGGCTGCGGAAGTTCACGTCGAAGACGGCGAGCGAGATGTTCTGGATGATGAACGACATGCCAACGGCGGTGATCAACACGGCGAGCCGGGGGCGTTCGAAGGCGCCGGTAGGCGATGAACTCGATCGACGTATTCACGACCAACCCGAAAGCCACGACGATCAGCAGCGTCAGGAGCAGGCCACCGGCGTGCCGATCAGAAGTGATGTCTCGTTCAAGCCAGGAGGAGAGCACGATCGTGCTGGCAAAAAGCCCGCACAGCGCGAACACGTCACCGTGCGCGAAGTTGATCAGCTGCAAGATGCCGTGCACGCGGCGTGTAGCCCAGGGCAATCAGGGCGTACACCGAGGCCGGTCGTGATCCCGATCAGCATGACGGTGAAGTCGCTCGGCGTCTTGACGAGATTCACGATCAGCCAGGCGACGAGCAGGGCGACGAAGACGCCGCCGAGCAAGGACGTGAGGGAAGGACGCCGGCCTCCGAAGAGCGTCGCCAGCCTGGACTTTGCTGCTCGGTGCGGGCTGAAGCTGCGATTGGCCGGGGTCACAGAGGCATCAGCGGGGAGGGCGAAGCCCTCCCCCAGAACGATCCTGCCAGAGCGGGACTGGCCCGCTGCCGCCTTGCGCGCCGCGTCACGACGAGATTCCCGCCTTCGGCGCCGTCGTCTTCAGAGGTCACGAGCTTGTTCGTTGCCCTTGTAGATCGTGAAGAGCAGCGCGGCACCCTTCGCACCGGTGATGTCGCCGTTCTCGTTGATCTCGAACGAGCCGATGAAGGCCGTTGTTCACCTTGGTCTTGAAGACCTCGTCGATGATGCCTCGCCGGCTTCCGTCCGACTTCGCGATCGCGTCGAGCAGAACCCGCGCGGCCTGCGCGCCGAGGATCGCGTAGGGTCGACCGCCTTGCCGTTCAGCGTCGGCCTTGAAGCCGCTGATGAACCTCGGCCGCGCCCCGTGGTGCTTGTCATGATCCCGACGCCGTGCGACGCTGAAGTACGCGTCTTTGGCGTTCGGGGTGCCACCCTCGCTGCGCTGGAAGATGGCGTGGTCTGTGGTGGTGAACCCGGCCGTCCGGCGGGCCATCAGCTTTGACCGCGCCGTTGTTCGGACCGAGAACCGCGCGACCCTGTCGCTGACCAACTGGTCCCGAGTTCTCGCCGTGACAGAGCCCGGCCGACGAAGACTCGCATGCTGGATTCGCCGCCTCGACTCTTCGTGATGAATCGTCGCCAGGCGAAGCTCGGGCCGCCTTCGGACCGGAAGTAGGACGGTGGCAATCCCAGCACCCTTTATCCCGGGAAAGCGCTCTCTGCAGCGCCCTGAGCAGATTCTTCGCGAGGCCGAGGCCGTACGCCTCCTTGTTTCGATTCAGGATGCAAATAACGCCTCTCTTGGACACCCTGCGGCTCAGGAACTCGGCGTCCACCGCACCCTGGCCTCGGGTCGCTGCGGCGCCACATCGGCGCAGCCGTACGTCCGCTTGCCGCTCGGGTACCCGTGCTGGTCTGCCGGCCCAAAGTTGCCTGCACACGGCTCGGTCGGGCAGCCCGTGCAGTGCACCGCCGGGGAGATGCTGCGGCCCTACCCCGTGGGAGCCTGGTCTCATCACGTGCGGATCTCGACTGCCGCGCAACCCGGGAGTTGAAGCGTCCTCGATCACACCCACTTGAGGCTCAGGCAGGTTCTGCGCGTAGGCATGTGCGTACACGACTGCAAACTTGTCGGCATCCCACTTCTGCCGCTTTGAGCGGTTGCATCGTCGCAGACCTGGAGTGCGATCTTGTGGTCGCCCGCACCAGCCCTGCTGGTCGAGGCGGAGTACCGCGTCGCACCAGCGATCTGGAGCGCGTCGAGTGCGCAGCTTCCTGCATCAGAAGTCCGTCGCGATCAACATGTCGGATCGCCTTCGCCGCTTGTACTCCACGGGCGTACGCGACGATGCCGGCAGCGCCAAGGCCTGCCTCCACTGCTGCCGACTCTTCTTGCCGCCGCATCCTGCCGCGGCAAAGCCAGCGCGCCCACGAGCAGGGCGAGCAGCCCGAGCGTTGCATATCTCCTCAAAGTAGACACCTCCGTCGCCTGATCATTTGCTCTGTCCCCGCAAGAGGAGGAGTATCGAGGTATTCGAGTCCCTGTTTCAACCCCGAGCGGCCCAATGGCTCAAAATGGTGAGTGCCGAGGTGGGACTTGAACCCACACTCCCCTGACAGGGAACCGGATTTTGAGTCGGGCCAGTCAGTTCTCAGCCGGTCTCTGTCGGCCAGGGAAACTCATTGGCTACGGCCTATTCGGTCTCTTTTGAGGAAGGAGATCTCGCCGGTCTCGGCTGCTCTTGCGTCGCTCACGCGGGAGCCTCCCCTGGCGGGCCATGGAAAGCGCATACGTGATCGCGGCAAGCGCGCGCCTTTCGCCAGTTGCGGTCTGACGTGGACGCATATATCGGACGCCGGCGTCGCGCCCGGAAGCGATTGGAGAATGTAATGCCGCTTCAGCGGGACGCTCGTGTCGTCGTCGTTGACGACGACGCGTTCTTCGTAGAGGCGATGCTTGTGCTCTTGCCGCAACTTGGTCTCGCTCCCGTGGCTTGCGCCATGGACGGCGCCGAGGCGGTCGCTGTTGTGCGGGAGCATGACCCAGACGTTGTCCTCGTGGATCTCAGAGATGCCGTTCGTGGACGGTGTGGAGGCCATCAAAGAGATCAGCCGCACTCTCACCCAACACGACTCTTCTCGCCGTGACCGGCTTAACAGACCCGCAGCGAGCGGCAGATGCCGTCGCGGCGAGGCGCCAGAGCTTGTTTATTGAAGGCCGAGGTGCGCGAGAGACTCGAAGCGCTGATCGGCCAAGGTTCATAGTTCCGTCGCGAACCAGCAACGCTATGAGAGGGCGTGCCCTGGAAGGCTGCGCCAGCCAGCCGCGAGGGCGATTGGGTTCGTGCACTCACAGACAGAGGGCATAGCCCGCTGTTTCGTTTCCGCCGCGCTACTGGCGTGCACGCTGCTCCTTCCTCTCACGCGGCGGCCTCGTCCCAGCGGAGCTGCGCGACTCGGCGAGCCGACGAGCCCCAAAGGCCTCGGCTAGGCGCGAGGTCGCCGCTCTGAGCGAGGACGTCGACATGTCCTATCCTTCGCTTACTCTCAGCCGAATGGCATCGGCGACTACGGGGGCTTTCTTGTCTGCGGCGAGAACGATCTGTGGAAAGGCCGCCGGCCGTATGGACGGCGAGTTCACTCTGATCTCGATCGCGGTCACCGCGAGGCAATGGATCTTGCTTGACCCGCCGGCTGCTGGGAGCGGCAATCGCCGGCGAATCTTGCCTCACGCCAGTACGAAAGACCCGGTCATGGAGGGGGCGGAGCGGCGGCCACCCTCCAAATCTCTTCAAGAGGAGGATTCGCGATGCGTAGGATCGTCAATCGAAAGGGTGTCCTCGTCGAGCCCGATGACCCCCGCCTGCCAAGGTGCCGGAGGGCTCGAAAGACCCTGGGGACTCTTTGAAGGTGTCGGAGCTCGATGTCGGCGCGGATCGGCAAAACAGCGAGCCGCCCGTCGACTACACGAAGCTCGGAGAGCACGTCGCCTCCGTGGTGAATGCCGCCGAAGTCGCTGCCGAGCGGATCAGAGAGGAGGCGAATCTCGAGGCCGCCACGACGCTCTCCGAGGCGGACCGAGCGCGCGTGCAGGCCGAAGAGGCGACCAAGATGATCCGCGAAGGCGCCGCCGCCGATGCCGAAGCGAAGCGCCGGGAGGCGGAAGCGGAGGCGGCGAAGATCATCGCATCGGCCGAGCGTGAAGAGACGCGCGAAGCGGAGGCGGCGGAAGAGCGTCTTACGACCCTTCAACAACAGATCGAGCTCACGGAGAAGCGGCTCAACCAGTTGGCAGCGGGCCTGCGGAACGTCGCCGTCCAGTTGGAGACTCTCGAAGAAGCGGAGGGCCTGCAGTTTCGACGCGACGAGTGACCAGACCAACATACGGGAAGAAACGCTCGACGAATCGCTGAGGGCATCCATCGAGGCGTAAGGACGCAGCATGCAATGGCGGGCGCGCCCTCAATACCGCGCCCCAGGACACCAGGGCAATTCCGAGGATGTGTGCGCTCGTATCTCCCCGTCGCTTCAGCTCATCGCGAGCAGCCGCGCGAAGGACTGTCGTATCTGCTGCGCGCATAGTCCGAAGCCGCCGATATTCAGGAGGCCTTGCTCGCCGAGCCGCTGCTGCAGCTGGCGCCCGTAGACGAGCTGCACGTACCCGATCGCTGCTCGGCTCGCGCAGCCCGCGTTCCGAGGTCACTCCAGCCCGCGGCGCAGAGGCCTCGGAGTACGTCCGGCCAGTCGTCGTCAGAGCTCGAGCGTTGTGCGGTGCGGGGCATCAGCGTAAGCTGATGTGGCTCGGGGAAAGGCGGTAGCCGTGAAGGTCCTGCCCGTCGTGATCGCTGTAGGTGTCCTTGCGGTCGCTGTGCCCGGGGCGGTGCCGGCCAAGCCGGTTTCGTCACTGCGCGTGACGCACGAGGTGGTGGCGACGATCCCGACCTGGCCCGTCGGCGGCCGGGCTGTCGTTTGCTGCTCGTACCGGCTTCCTGTATGTGACGAACATCTTCGGCGACAACGTCTCGGTGGATCGACCCGCGCACGCGGTCGGTCGTTGACACGGTGCCGTTGGTCGGCGGCAACGACTGCGCACATCCCTTCGGCGTCGGCTACGACAAGAAGCACGACGTCATCTACGTCGCCTGCCAGCAGTTCACCGCCGCGACGGCGATCGACGCGCGCGTACGAACACGCGGATCGGCGACCCGATCGAGGTCGGCTCCTCGCCGTTTGGGATCGCCTATGACGAGCGCAACGGCGACGTCTCATCGCGATCGCCCACGACAACAAGGTCACTGTGGTCGATGGTGACACGCGGAAGGTGATCGAGCACATTCCGGTCGGTGAGGCGCCGTTTGGGATCGCATACGACGGCCGGCGAGGTTTCCTCTACGTGACGAACTCGCAATCGGACACCGTCTCGGTCATCGACGGCGCCACGAACTCGGTCGTTCGCACGGCCCGGTCGCGCCCGGTCCGCTGCCGGCCGGGCTTGCCCCGATGGGCATCGCCTACGACGGCCGCAACGACACCATCTACGTCGCCAACTTCGGCGGGGCCACGGTCAGCGCCATCGATGCACGCACCGGCGGAGCTCGTCTCGCAGGTCGTTCGTTGGCGGCGGCCCGTTCGGGGTCGCCTTCAACATGCGCGACGGGAATATCTATGTCCCGACCTTCTTCGACGGCACGGTAGAAGTCATCGACAGCGACACCAACCTGCGACGTCGAGTCGATCCCGGTCGGCCCAGCTCCGGTTTGGGCGGCCGCGGACCACCGGAGCGGCGACGTCTGGGTCACCCACGGCGACGCGGTCAGCGTCCTCGCGGCCAGATAGGGCCGACCCTCCTCAGGATTTGGCCCACCCGTCGACTTCAATCCGTCGGAGTGCTCTCGCCGGCATCCACCCGCCGGGCTCTGAAGCGTGGCGACGCTCGCGGCTGCGCACCCGCGCCTCTCCGCAAGAACTGGTCCCGTGGTGAAACTCCGTCGCCTTCCGCGCAACGCGCCGTCTGGGCCGAAATCGAACAGAGTCAGGCGCGATATCGCAACCGCACGGTACGAGTTGCAGTTCGCCCATCCGGACGCCGTCCACGCCTTGCGTGAGCGGCTCCGGGCACGCCGCGCCGGTTGGGGTCCCGCGCAGCGTAAGCTCGTCGCGGGGGTACGAGGCCCCCTGTCAGCGGGACGCGCCGGGGCGCTGAGCGCGTCGGAACCGTTGCCTAGTCGCTCCTTTGCAAACGGCTTAACTGGCGATTGTGAGCCCAAGCTGGCGTGCAGCCTCGGGATTGGCTGCCACCAGTTTGCTTCAAGCGGTCGCGCTCCCTCGCGCGTCATGGAGCGACGTCAAGCGGATCATCCCAAGCGGACACCATTCTCGAGCGTCTCCTTCGGCCGGCCATGAACCCGGGAGATCCACGCGTCGGCGGCCCGGTACGCGCGATTCGGGTCATCAGATCGAATCCCGGCCAAGTAGGCCGCAACAACCTCGTCTGCGTGTTCCTCGAGCTTGCGGGCGAGGGTTGTCACGGAGCGTCTCGCGGCGTGCCTCTGCCTTGCCCTTCTTACCTCTGCGCTTCGTTGTGCGCCTTTGGCCGAAGTCGAGCCGTGTCTGGCCAGAGTGAGCCAGGCAAAGCGCGGCCCCCTTTGAGGGCCGGGGGCAGCACACGAGGTCTCCTTTCCTGTTCCGAGCGCGCGCAGCAGACCTGTCTGCAGAGTGTTTGTACCCATCTCTGCGTGAGGCACCGACGTCAAGATCCTCGCCGGCGCGACGGAGGCTGGCAGTCAAGCGATCGAACCGTTGAGTCGCCTCGTCGTCCATGCTGGCGACGCCACCAACAAGATCCGCTGTTGCGGTCTGCATTGCACTCAAAGCCAGTGAGCCGAACGAGCGTCGCGCCGGTTCCGCACAACCATCAGGTGCCGAAGGTGGGACTTGAACCCACACTCCCCGAAGGGAACCGGATTTTGAGTCCGGCGCGTCTGCCAATTCCGCCACTTCGGCCCGCTCGACAATCGTAGCCCCAGTCGCGGCGTTCTTTACGATCGCGGTCATGCGGGTTGGAATGCTCACAGGCGGCGGGGACTGCCCGGGCCTGAACGCGGTCATCCGCGCGGTCAGCCGGCGGCGTGCTGACGCAGGGCGGCGAGGTCGATCGGCGTCCTCGAGGGCTGGAAGGGCCTCGTCGAGGGCCTCTTCGAGCCGCTCGGCCCGCGCGAGATCTCCGGGCTCCTCCCGCGTGGCGGCACGATCCTCGCGCACGTCGCGGACGAACCCGTACAAGGTCGAGGGCGGCGTCGAGCGTGTGCTCGCGAACTTCGAGCGCGAGCGGTTCGACGCGCTCGTCGCGATCGGCGGCGAGGACACGCTCGGTGTCGCCGCCCGGCTGTACGAGGAGCACGGCTTCCCGGTGGTCGGCGTCCCGAAGACGATCGACAACGACCTCTCGGCGACCGACTACACCTTCGGCTTCGACACCGCGGTCTGCGATCGCGACCGAGGCGATCGACCGGCTGCACACCACGGCCGAGTCGCACAACCGCGTCATGGTCGTCGAGGTGATGGGCCGGCACACCGGCTGGATCGCCGTCACGAGCGGGATCGCCGGCGGCGCCGACGTGATCCTGATCCCCGAGCAGCCGGTCTCGATCGAGCGACGCCTGCAAGGAGCTTCGCCGCCGCCACGAGCGCGGCAAGGACTTCTCGATCGTCGTCGTCTCGGAGGGCTACGAGCTCGAAGGGCATGCCGCGAGAGCGACGACGTCGACCAGTTCGGTCACGTCACGGCTGTCCGAGCGCGGCGTCGGCGCCGCGCTGGCGCGCGAGATCGAGGCGCGCACCGGCTACGAGACGCGGGTGACGGTTCTCGGCCACGTTCAGCGCGGCGGCTCGCCCACTCCGCGCGACCGCGTGCTCGCGACGCGCTACGGCCTCAAGGCAGCCGACCTCGTCGAAGCGCGGAACTTCGGTCAGCATGGCTGCGCTGCACGGCGACGACATCGTCGACGTCGCGCTCGCCGATGCGACTGCGCAGCTGAAGACGGTCCCGCCGAGCTGGTGGTCGCGTGCGCGCGGGCGTTCTTCGGATGAGCACGACGTCGCCGCGACTCTTCGGCGGGCAGAACATGACGACGCAGCAGCTGCGGCGTGTGCTCGTCCGCTCGCCGCGCGCGGCTGGCTTCGCGACCTGGCGCGAGTACGGCTGGCGGGCCGAGCCCGACCTCAGCGAAGCTCGCCGCGGAGCACGATGCGTTCTGCACGGCGCTCGGCCGGGCGGCGCCGAGGTCGTGCTCGCCGGACACCGCTGTTCCCACCGACCCCGATTCGATCTACGTCTTCGATCCGGCGATCGTGTCCGACCGCGGCGCGATCGTCCTTCGCCCCGGCAAGGAGGGCCGGCTCGTGGAGACGGACGCGATCGCGGCCGACTTCGAGCGTGCGGGCGTGCCGGTCGTCGCGCGGCTCGATGCACCGGCGACCGCGGACGGCGGCGACACGATCTGGCTCGACGAGCAGACCCTGCTGGTCGGGCGCGGCTACAGGACGAGCGACGACGGCATCCACGCGTTGCGAGCGCGCGCTTCCGGAGGTCAGCGTGCTCGGTTTCGATCTCCCGCATCTGCACGGTTCCGACGATCGTGCTGCACCTGCTCTCGCTGTCTGAGCCCGCTCGACGAGGACCTCGTCGTCGCCTACCTGCCGTTACTGCCGGTGCGCCTGGTGCAGCTCCTGACGAGCTCGAGATCCAGATCGTCGAGGATTCCGGACGACGAGTTCGAGACGATGGGCGCGAACGTGCTCGCGCTCGCGCCGCGTCGTCGCGCTCGCGCTCGAAGGCAACGACGAGACCCGCCGGCGGCTCGAACGGGCCGGCGTCGACGTGACGGTCTACAGCGGCGACGAGATCTCGCGCAAGGGCGACGGTGGCCCGACCTGCCTCACGCGTCCGCTCCTACGCGCGTAATCGGTAGACCGCGACCCAGGGCCCGGCCAGATCGCCCTCCGGGCTGGACGTAGTAGCACGCGCTGCGCGCGTCTCTCCAGGTCGTCGTAGAAGCAGAGCCTCACGCGGATAGCGATCGCGCGCGGCCAGGACCCGGTCCGTCACCGCACCCGTCACGACGACGTCCCTGACGCCGATCTTTCGGAGGCGGGCGATGTCGCGGTTCGGGTCGAACTCGCGCTTCGGGCCCGGCAGGAGGAGAGGCAGCACACGAAGCCCCGCGAAGCTGGGAGTCGACGGGTCCGCTGGCGATCTGCGTCCCGCTACTCACATGCCGCTCCACCCAGCGCTGCGCAACCACGCGCGTGTCGGTGCGCGTGAGCTCCTTCGCGTCGCGAACCGACCAGGTCAGCGGGACGACGAGCAGCAGGAGCGTGACCGGCGCCAGCGAACGCATGCGCCCCGCAAGCGCGCCGAGCGCCGGAACGAGCGGGAGCACGTAGCGGTCGAAGTGCGCGCTCAGGGTCAGCAGATCGGCGAAGTAGACGATGACGAACGACGAGAGGACGAGGTCGGCACGGGTCCGGTGTATGAGCGCGAGGACGAGGCCGACTCCGCAGACGATCAAGACGGGGCCGAGCCCTTCCCACAGCCTGCCGGTGAACGCGATCGGCGCGATGTGGTCGTGCTCGAAGCCGAGCCAGCCTTCACGTGCCAGGCGCTGCACGCGGAACGCTTCGTGCCACGGCCTGGTGACGGTGCACGAGGATGAAGGGCTCGTGGCAAGGAATGCCGCGACCGCGAGCCCGACGGATACGGCGACCCGCCCGCCACTGCTTCCAGCCCGCGACGACGAGCGGCACGAGCAGGAACACGCCGGGATACTTGAACCCCATTGCGAGCCCCGCGGCGAGGCCGCCCAGCTCGAGCCGGCCCGTCGACGAGCAGGGCAAGAGAACGGCCACGCCGAGCGTCAGCGGCACGTCGGTCACAGCGGCTCGCGAATAGGCGACGTGGATCGTGCACACCGCCACCACCGAGGCTGCGACGACGCCAGCCGAACACGGTGCCGTAGGCACGGCGGCCGAGCCACCAGGAGGCCGCGATCGCGCCGAGGGCGAGCGCGACGCCGACGATCCGCGCGGTCAGATACGACGGCTCGTCGTGCCAGAGCTGGAACGGAGCGTTGACGTACATGAGCAGGCTCGGATAGTCGAACCAGTGCGGATCTCCACCGCCACCGTGCACGAGCTTCCACGCACGCGGCACGATCGACTGCTCGTCGGGATTGAGCAGGTTGCCGAACGGAAGCCCGTACTGGATCCCGACGAGCCGCAGCGCAGCGGCGCCGGCCAGGATCGCGACGAGCGCGGCAGCCGGCCCGCCCCACCGGGTGCCGGACCGCGGTTGCCGTCGGTGCCGGCGCTAGACCGGCGGCGGGACGTCACCGGCGAGGTCGGCGACGTGTCGCGCTCCGACGATGACCGCATCGACTCCCGCCCGTTCGAGCTCCTCGACCTGCTCACGGCTGGATACCGGGACATCCGCGACGGCGAGCTTGCCGGCAGGAACGTCGGGCAGCAGCGCGAGTGCGCCGTCGAGCGCGTCGCCGTCGTGATCGTCCCCGGCAGCCAGTAGAAAGATCTCAGGGTCGAGTAGCTCAGAGTGCGAGCTCGAGCTGCTCTTCGGTTCGAACCTCCACGACGCAGTCGAGACCGAGCTCGATCGCCTCCGCGTGCTGGCGCACGAGCCACTCTGTGTCCTCGCCGGCGTTCGCGACCGTCACGAGCCAGGCGTCGGCGCCCGCGAGCGCGGCTTCCGAAGGCGATCCCGCCGCGCGCCACAGGACGGGCAGCTCGGTGACTTCGCGCAGGTCGCCGACTTCGCCCCGGACGGCGATGGCTTCGGCGCCTTCTCCCGCGGCCGATCGGGCAGTCGCCAAGTCAGCCGACGTCGGCGATCAAGGAGATGCCGTCGCCCTCGGAGATCGGCCTGGCTGAAGCGGCGGTCGCTTCTCACGCGCGAAGTATCTACTGGCCGACCGGGTGCCAGACGGTCTTGAGCTCGAGGAACGACGGCGATCTCCCAGGGCTCTGCGCGTCCGGCGCCCCGTGGACGACGCGCTTGACGTTGTCTGCGGCCGCAGCCGCTCGAGGTCGGCGCGAGCCGCCGTCGGCGCCCGTGACGTCGATCGCGTTGACGTCCATGTGCGAGGCGAGCCACGGCGCCAGCTCGTCGCGGTGACCGGTCAGCAGGTTGACGACCCCGCCCGGCACGTCGGACGTGGCGAGCGCCTCGGCGAGCTCGATCGCCGCGAGCGGGTGCGTCTCGGAGGCGACCGCGACGACGGCGTTCCCGCCGGTCGAGCGCGGGCAGCGACGCGCGAGACGAGCCCGAGCAGCGGCGGCTCGTCGGGCGCGACGACCGCGACGACGCCGGTCGGCTCGGGCACGGTGAAGTTGAAGTACGGGCCGGCCACCGGGTTCGAGGAGCCGAGCACCTGCGCGAGCTTGTCGGCCCAGCCTGCGTACCAGACGATCGCGATCGATCGCGCGCTCGACCTCGTCGCGGCCGGTGCAGAGCTCCGCGAACTCGGAGCCGCGCGCCTCGATCATCTCGGCGATGCCGGTAGAGCACCTGGCCGCGGTTGTAGGCGGTCATCGCCTGCCCACTTCGGCAGCGCAGCCCGCGCGGCGCGCGACCGCGTCGCGAACGTCCTTGCGCGAGGCGCGCGGCGACGTTCTGCCCTTCGGCCTCGTAGCGTCCGGCCCGGACTCGGAGCGCGGGAACGCACCGCCGATGAAGAGCTTGTACGTCTTCTTGACCGGCAGCCGGTCAGCCACCGTCTCGCTCGTCGAACGTCCAGGTACGGCTCGAGCCCGTGGCGTCCGCCCTCGCGGCCGAAGCCGGATTCCTTGTAGCCGCCGAACGGCGACGTCGGGTCGAAGCGGTTGAACGTGTTCGCCCAGACGACGCCGGCGCGGAGCCGCTCGCGCCATCCAGAGGATGCGCGAGCCCTTCTCCGTCCAGACGCCGGCGCGACAGGCCGTACGGCGTGTTGTTCGCCTTCTCGACCGCCTCCTCCGGCGTGCGGAACGTGAGCACCGAGAGCACCGGGCCGAAGATCTCCTCCTGCGCGATGCGGTAGCTCTGCGCGACGTTCGTGAACACCGTCGGCACGAACCAGTAGCCCTTCTCGGGCAGGCGGCACGGCGGCTGGTAGATCTCGGCGCCCTCCGTCCTCGCCGGCTGCGACGAGCTCGCGTGATCTTGTCGAGCTGCTGCTCGCGAGTTGATCGCGCCGACGTCGGTGTTCTTGTCGAGCGGATCGCCGACGCGCAGCGTCGTCAGTGCGGCGCTTCAGCTTCTCGACGACGCGGCTCGTAGATCGACTCCTGCACGAGCAGCCGCGAGCCGGCGCAGCAGACGTGGCCCTGGTTGAAGTAGATCCCGTTGACGATCCCCTCGACCGCCTGGTCGAGCGCCGCGTCGTCGAAGATGATGTTCGCCGCCTTGCCGCCCAGCTCGAGCGTCAGCCTCTTGCCGGTGCCTGCGAGCTCGCGCTGGATCGCCTTGCCGACCTCGGTCGAGCCGGTGAAGGCGATCTTGTCGACGCCGTCCGACTTCGACGAGCGCGGCGCCCGCCCGGCCGTCGCCGGTGACGATGTTGACGACTCCCGGCGGCAGCTCGGCCTGGCGTCAGCACGTCGCGCGAAGAGCAGCGCGGACAGCGGCGTCGTCTCCGCCGGCTTGAGGACGACCGTGTTGCCCGGCGGCGAGCGCGGGCGCGATCTTCCACGACAGCATCAGCAGCGGGAAGTTCCACGGGATGATCTGGCCCGCCACGCCGATGCGGGCGCGGGTCGCCGGTTGGGAAACGCGTACTCGAGCTTGTCGGCCCAGCCCGCGTAGTAGAAGAAGTGCGCGGCGGCGAGCGGCAGGTCGACGTCGCGGGACTCCTTGATCGGCTTGCCGCCGTTCAGCGACTCCAGCACGGCGAACTCGCGCGAGCGCTCCTGCAGGATCCGCGCGATGCGGAAGAGGTACTTCGCCCGCTCGGCAGGTGCGATGCCCGACCAGCCGTTTTCGAACGCCTCGCGCGCTGCAGCGACCGCGCCCTCGACTCTCCTCGGGAGTCGCCTGACCGACCTCCGCAAGCGTCTCCTCGGTCGCCGGTGAGATCGTCGTGTAGAGTCTCGCTCGGCTCGAGCCACTGACCGCCGACGAAGTGGCCGTACCGCTCCTCGATCGAGACGACGTCGCGTGACTCCGGCGCGGGCGCGTACGCCCATTCCTTCGGTACCGGCGTTCGCTCCTTCTTGCGGTCGAGCTCAGTCAACGGTGAAGTAGTCCGGGCTCTCAGCACGGGGAACCCATGGTTCCCCGTGAGCCCCCTCCTTCTTGGTTTCGCAAGGGATAGCGAACGTGCGCCTCCGACAGGCAAAGCCCGCCGGAGGCGGCGAAAAGTCGGTGGCGTGTCAACTCAGTCAACGGTGAAGTAGTCCGGGCTCTGGTACGACGCCTGTCTTCTCCTTCCGCAGCTGCATGAGGACGTCGTTCAGAAGCGACGAGGCGCCCAGGCGATAGAGGTCGGGCGTCAGCCAGTCGGGGCCGAGCGTCTCATGGAGCTGGACGAGGTACTGCACCGCCTGCTTCGCCTGCCGGATGCCGCCGGCGGGTTTCATCCCGACCATGCGGCCCGTTCTCCTCGTAGACGTCGCGGATCGCCTCGAGCATGCACGAGCGTCACCGGCAGCGTTGCCGCGCCCGGGGAGCTTGCCGGTCGAGGTCTTGATGAAGTCGGCGCCGGCAGCCATCGCGAGCAGCGACGCGCGGCGGACGTTGTCGTAGGTGCCGAGCTCGGAGACCTCGAGGATCACCTTCAGGTGCGCGTCGCCGCAGGCTTCCTTCACGCGCACGATCTCGTCGTAGACCTTCGCGTAGCGGCCGGAGAGGAAACGCGCCGCGGTCGATCACCATGTCGACCTCGTCGGCGCCCTGGTCGACGACCCACGCGACCTCGCTCGAGCTTCACGCTCGATCGGGCGACTGGCCGGACGGGAAACGCCGTCGCGACCGAAGCGACCTTGACGCTCGAGCCGTCGACGCGCGCGACGGCGGCCGGGACGAGGTTCGGGTAGACGCAGATCGCCGCGACCGACGGCACGCCCGGCTCGCTCGGGTCGGGCCGGATCGCCTTCGAGGCGAGCGCGGCGACCTTGCCGGGCGTGTCCTGCGCCCTCGAGCGTGGTCAGGTCCATCATCCGGACGGCGAGCTCGAGCGCGAGAAGCCTTCGCCTCCTTCTTGATCGAGCGCTTCGCCAGCGATGCTGCGCGCTCCTCGAGCGCGACCGCGTCGACGGAGCCGATGCGCGGCAGCCTCGGCTCGAGCGGAAGCTCGAAACCACCGTGGCAGAACGGGCGTCTGCGCCATTGCTTCAGTGTAGCCCGGGCGAAAGCTCTCCTTTCGTCCGGGGCCGAACCACGCCAGGCGAGGAGTGCGCAGGCCGCTTGCCCACGCACTCCTCCCAACGGCTACGGACTACTGCGTGACCTTCGCGAAGTAGATCTCGAGGTTGTACGGCTGTGGTGCCGCCACCCCAGTCCACGTCAGGCCGGCCCAGTCATTTCTTGAGACGAGGCCGTTGTAGTCGCCGATGAACGGGCGATAACCCAGGGCGCTCGAGCTCGGCTCACCCCGGGTGGACGGGTCGAACGACGACTTCGACACGCGTGCGGTGCTCCAGGTCGTGCCGCCGTCGCTGCTCGTCGCATGCGGGTGAGGTCGACGAGCAGGTTGCTCGTCGCGCACGGCGGTCGTAGAACGGACGCATCGTAGCGGCCGCTTAGACGCGATCCCGAACTCGCCCGCTGAACCTGATCGGCGGGCGCAGGAGCGATCGCCTTCGGAGCTGGTCCAGTGGCTGCAGGTCGCTCGCCGAAGCAGACGTCACATACATCTGACCATACGGGACCAGACGATGTCCGCGTACGCCACGACGAGCCGGTTGCGTAGCGGTGTCGTAAGCCGGAACCGGGTAAGTGCCGCCGGCGCGGAACTGGCCGCCGGAGATGTTGAAGCAGTAATCCAGGGAAGACGCACACCGGATTCACGAGCGTCGCGAACAGGATCGGTGACGACCACGTCGCGCCGCCGTCTGTCGACTTCGAGACGTAGAACACGGTTCCTTGCCGCCCTGCACGCTCGTTGTCGAACGTCAGGTAGGCGTCGCCGTTCGGCGCGGTGACGATCCGCTGGTCACCTGGTTGTTGCGGATGTTTCGACACCGTCACCTGAACCGGCGTTCCGAACGAGCGTCCACCGTTCGTACGACGTCGCCGCGAGCACGGGCGAGTGGGTGCTCTTACCGTTGAACTGCGCCCAGGTGACGTAGATCCGCCCGGCCGCGTCGACAGTGGATCGACTCGTGATCCGGGAACTGGCCGTTCCCGCCCTTCGGTCTTCCCGTTGCCGTTCAGGTCGAGATCGGCGTCAGGCCCGTGGTCTGCCACGTGATGCCGGTGCTCGTCACGCTGCCGCGGTTCAGGAGCAGCTGGATCTGATACGGCGGCGTGAAGTTGAATGACTGGCAGACGAAGTAGGCCGTCTTGCCGTCTGGGCTGAACGCCACGACCGGATCGCCGCCCGCGTCGTAGGCGCCGGTGCCCGCGACATTCGGGTCGTTCGTGTACTTCGTGATCCCAGGAGATAGCCCTCGGGCAGTGCCCCGGTCCACGACGGCGCCGCCGTTCATGCTGACACCACATCCCGCAGCCGTCGTTGTGGTTCCAGTCGTTCGAACCGGACAGCAGCATCTGCGAGATTCGCCGGGTTCACGGCGAGCGGTGTCTCGTTCTGAGACAGCGTGCTCCTGTGTGACGTTCACGGGTGCGCCGATCGTGAACGCGCCAGCCGAACCAGTGGTGAACGCGGCCGCCAGCGAGCACCGTTAGAACTGCTAATCGGCGGATAGCTCTCCTCACGATTGCTCCTCCCCTAAGCTAGTCCCCGTCGGCGCGTGAGTTGTAGCCGCGGTTTCTATATCTGATTAACAGGCCAAGTCGCTGGAGCAAGGCCTCGTCGCGGCGCCAGCGGGCCTTCACCTTCACGCCGGGCTCGAGATAGACGGGATGCCCGCACGGCGATCGCCTCGATCTCCGGCCGGGCGCGGCGACCGATCTCCGCACCATCGACACGCCCTTGCCGACGAGGATCTGCTTCTGGGAGTCGGTCTCGACGAGGATCTCGCCTCGATCACGCGCTCGCCCAGCTCCTGGACCTCGACCGTGATCGCGTGCGGCACTTCGTCTTGCGTCAACCGCAGCGCCTGCTCTCGCACGAGCTCCTGCGATCTGCATCCTCGAGCGGCAGTCGGTGCGCTGCTCCTGCGGGAAGTACAACGGCCACTTCGGGCGGAAGCGTGACGAGATCGTCGCGGAGCTCCGGGCACGCCGTCGCCGGTCTTGGCGCTGATGGGATGCAGCGCGCAGAAGTCGCCAGGTCTCGACGCGGTCTCCATTTGCGTGGCGATGTGTCCGCCTTTCAGCCGGTCGACGCTTGTTGAGCGCGATCACGACCGGCGACGCCGAGCTCGAACACGCGGCGCGCGACGAAGCGGTCGCCTGCACCGATCCGCTCGCGGGCGGAGAGGACGAGCAGGATCGGCTTCGACGTCCTCGAAGGCGACGCGTCGACGCGTGCGCTGCATGCGCTCGGTGAGCGGGTCGAGCGGCCGCTGGAAGCCGGGCAGGTCGGCGAGGACGAGCTGGTAGTCGTCGCCGTTCGCGATCCCGAAGATCCGGCGGCGCGTCGTCTGCGGCTTGTCGGACACGATCGCGACCTTGCCGCCGCAGAGCGCGTTCACGAGCGTGGACTTGCCGACGTTCGGCCGCCCGGCCACGGCCACGAAGCCGGACTTCAAGCCGGCAGGTCCCAGGTGTCCGGCAGCAGGTCCGCCGCCGAATACGTGACGAGCTCGCCGCCGCGGTTCAGGAACGTGACCTCGTCGATCCGGAACTCGTAGCAGCCACTGCCGGCAGCCGCCGCACGGCGAGGCCGTGATCCCGATCGCCTCGAGGTCGCCGGGCCGGTAGCCCTCGCTGACCGCCTTGACGAGCGCCGTCTTCTCCGGCGCAGACGCCGAGCGGGTAGGCGGCGTTCTCGACGTTCACGCCCTCGAAGACCTTGCCGTCGCGCGGTCACGCACGGCCGCGCCGACGAGATAGTTCGAGTACGGGCGCGTACGCACTCGCGCGGAGATCGCGACCGGCGCGGTCGTCAGAGCTCCTTGCTCACAGCAGCTGGAAGACGGAGAGGGTCACGAGCGCGCCGAGCGCGCCGCCGTAGGCGACCTCGAGGGCCGAGTGGACGCCGGATTCCACGCGGGTCTGGGCCACGAGCAAAGCCATGATGAACGTCAGCGCGCTGACGACGAAACGGTGCGAGTCGCCGACGATATAGGTGAGCTGCCATCCAGCCGGCGAACGCGACGGCCGCATGTCCTGACGGGAGCCCGCCGCGCAGCGGCGTCCCGCTGCCCGTCCAGGCCTTCGTCGCGATCACGATGATCACCGTCAGCACGAGCGCGACCACCGTGATCTCGCGCCGGCGCGTCGCGGAGCCGGTCGAGCACGCGCGGCCGTCTTGTCGGCCGCCTTGCCGGCGAAGACGAGGTAGCCGACCGCAACGGCGTTGACCGACGCGATCAGCACCGCGCCCGCCGGCGATGTCCTTCGCGAGCTTCGCCATCGGATCGAAGGAGGTCGTCGCGGCGTCGATCGCGCCTTCGATCGCGGTGTTGATCATCTCGGCGACCAGCACGAACGCGATCGAGAGCAGCAGGGCGATCAGCTCGATCTTCGAGACGCCGACCGCAACGGCGACGACGATCACGGCGACGGCGATCGCGAAGTGGATGCGCATGTTGCGCTGCGTCCGCAGCACGTGGATGATCGCCCTCGATCGCGTAGTTGAAGCCTCGATGATCGTGCGGCGCGCGCTCTCATGCGTGAGCCCGCTCCCGCGCTTCCATCTCGTGCGCCGTGGTCGTAGCCGACGCAGGTGCAGCACGGCGTGCACGAGCGGCGCCGCGCCACGCGTCGCCGACGACCTGCGGGCAGAGGACGACGTCGCCGAGCTGCGCGCGGCACCCCGTCGGGCAGCGTCGTCGCGGCCGTCGATCGGGAACGCGAGCGACGTCGGTCTCCTCGTCGATGCCGAGATGCTCGCGCTTCAGCGTCGCGGATCTCTTCGCGCCCGACGAGCGCGAGGCCGAGCTCGCCGTCCTCGATCGCCCTCGTCGCGGCAGCACGCGCGCGGATCAGCTCGACGCCGCGCCTCGACGTCGACGCTGCAGCGCCGCTCGGTTCGCGACCTCGATCTCGACCATCATCGCTACTTCCGCCGCTCGGTGCCGGTCTCCTCCGCGTGCAGCTTGTACGCCTCGACGATCCGCTGCACGAGCTTGTGCCGCACGACGTCCTCGTGCCCGAAGCGGACGAACTCGATGCCCGTCGATCGAGCCGAGGATGTCCTGCACCTGGATCAGGCCCGGACGCCTGCTCGCGCGGCAGGTCGACCTGCGTGACGTCGCCGGTGACGACGACCTTCGAGCCGAAGCCGAGCCGCGTGAGGAACATCTGCATCTGCTCGGGCGTCGTGTTCTGCGCCTCGTCGAGGATGATGAACGAGTCGTTGAGCGTGCGGCCGCGCATGAACGCGAGCGGCGCGACCTCGATCGTCCCGCGCTCCATGTAGCGTGTTCAGCCGCTCGGCGTCGAGCATGTCGTAGAGCGCGTCGAAGAGCGGGCGCAGGTACGGGTCGACCTTCGCCGAGCATGTCGCCCGGGCAGGAAGCCGAGCCGCTCGCCCGCCTCGACGGCCGGGCCGCGTGAGGATGATGCGCGCGACCTCGCCGCTCCTGCGAGCGCCGCGACCGCGAGCGCCATCGCGAGGTAGGTCTTGCCCGGTGCCGGCCGGGCCGATGCCGAACGTGACCGTGCGAGTTGCGGATCGCGTCGACGTAGCGCTTCTGCGTCACGGTCTTCGGCGCGATCTGCTTGCCGCGGTGGCGCCAGACGACGTCGTCGAAGACGTCCTGCGACGTTCTCGGCCTGGTCGATCGCGCCGCAGGACCGCGTCGACCGTCGCGGGCCCGATCTCCTGGCCGCGTCTCGACCAGCTCGACGAGCTCGTCGACGACCGCGCGCGCCTCGGCGACGTGGATGTCGTCGCCCTGCGATCGTCAGGCGGTTCCCGCGCAGGCAGGATCGTGCACTCGAGCCGGTCGCGCAGCGCGTCGAGGACGCCGTCGCCGATCGCGGCGAGCTCGGCCGCGACGTCGTTCGGAGACGTCGAGGAGGTCTCGTTGTCACCTTCCTGCACGCGCTCAAGCTGTGCCATGGCGCGGCCGCTCAGGGCATCAGGCCGCTCGAGCGCCGTCGAGGCTTCTCCATCGACGAGCTCGGCTCGACGGCTCACCGAGACCGTCGGCTCAGGCCGGACAACCTGCGGCAGCGTGCGCTCGCCGCTTTGCGGACGTCGAACATCAGGAGCCGCGGGCTTCGCCTGCGCACCGCCTGGACTGTACGACGCCTACGCGAGCTTTTCCTTGACGAGTTGGCTGACGACCGAGCCGTCGGCTACGGCCTGACACCTGCGGCATCACGTCGGCCATCACCCGGCCGAAGTCGCGCATGCTCGTCGCCCCGTTCTCGGCGATCGCGTCGTCGACGATCTCCTCGAGCTCGTCCTCGGACGAGCGGCTCCGGCATGAACTCCTGCAGCACCGCGAGCTCCTGCTCCTCCGCCGTCCGCCTGCTCCTCGCGGCCGCCGGTCGCGGAACGCCTCGGCCGCCTCGATCGCGCCGCTTGCGCTCGCGCTGCAGGACCTGCAGCTCCTCCTCGTCCGACAGCGGCCGCTGCAGCTCCTTCTCGGCCGAGCGCAGGCTCGACGAGGATCGAGCCGCAGCGCGTCGCGCCGCGTCGGCGTCGCGCGCGAGCGTCGCCTGCTTCACTTCGTCCTCGATGCTGCGCGATCAGGCTCATGCCGGGAGACCTCTGCACGCGGCCGCCGAGGACGTGCCAGTGCAGGTGGAAGATCGTCTGCCCGCCGCCCTCGCCGACGTTGACGACGACCGCGGTAGTCCTCGAGGCCCGCCTGCGCGCGCCGTCTCGGCGACGAAGTCGAGCATCCGCTTCGCCTCGTCCGGCCGGGAACTCGCCGACGTCGCGGAACGTCGGCGACGTGGCGCTCCGGCAGGACGAGCAGGTGCGTGTCCGGCGCGCGGGTTGATGTCGCGGATCGCGACGAAGCCGTCGGTCTTCGCGACGTGATCGCCCTCGCGGACGAGCTGGCAGAAGAGGCAGTCGTCAGGCAGCGACGGATCCCCTCCTCCGAGACGGCCGCGCCGCGCACGCGGACGAGCTCGCCGACCGGGCGCGTCGACGAGCCATGGCGAGTAGTCGTCCCCGTAGCCGCGGCCGGGGCGGTCGACGAGGACGACGTCATCTGCGCCGATCTTCGCACGCCAGCGCGCGAGGCACGCCGCGTCGCGACGCAGCGCGCAGCCGGGCGCTCGCGGTCCTTCTTGACCGCGGGCGGAACGGCGTCGTTGCCGGCCGTGACCGTGCCCGGCCGCGGCGAGTACGGGAAGACGTGCACCTTTGTGATCCCGGCCGCGCTCGACGACGCGCGAGCGTGCGCTCGAACGCGCGCTCGGTCTCGGTCGGGAAGCCGACGATCGCGTCCGTCGTCAGGTTGAAGTCGCGCGAGCGGCTCGAGCCGGCGCAGGAACGTGCGCGGCCGTGTAGCGGCGCGCCATCGTCGCGCAGCACGCCGTCGTCGCCCGACTGCAGCGGGCACGTGCAGATGCCGGCTGACCGTCGGCGTCTCGCGCAGCGCGCGCGATCGAGCTCGGCGTCGACGTGGTTGATCTCGATCGACGACAGGCGCAGGCGCTCGAGGCCCGGCGATCGCGCCGACCTCGCGGACGAGCCGCGGCGAGCGTCGTAGCCGGCGTCGCGGTCGCGGTAGCAGCCGAGGTTGATCCCGGTGAGGACGATCTCGCGGTGGCCCTGCGCGACGCGTCGGCGCACCTCGTCGAGCACGGCGGCCGCGCGTGCGGCTGCGCGAGCCGCCGCGCACGAGCGGGATCACGCAGAAGTTGCACGAGAAGCTGCAGCCGTCCTGGATCTTCACGAACGCACGCACGCGGTCGAGGCGCGCGTCGGCCTGGACGCAGCCGATCGCGCCGACGTCGCCGGCCACGAACGCGCGGCGTCTCCTCGCTCGGTCTCCCGACGACGGTGACGTTGCTCAGGCAGGCCCGGCGAACGCGTCGCCCGCGAGGTTCGCCGCGCAGCCGGTGACGTAGACCCTGCGTGTGAGTGCGCGCCGCACGCGCCGCGGCCTGTCGCGACTTCGCGGACCGCCTCGTGCGTGACGCAGCACGTGTTGACGACCGCGACGTCGGCGCCGACGTCGCGGGCTCGCTCGACGTGCCCGTCGCGCGAGCAGCCGCTCGCGGACGTCCTGCGCGTCGGTGTGCGAGACCTTGCAGCCGAGGAAACGAACGGAGAACGTCGTCATCGGCCGTGATGCTACTGCGCTCAGAACGGCGCTTCACGCCGTCTCGTAATGATCCGCCGCCCAGCCGCCGCGCGTGATCCGGCGCAACGTGCGTGAAGCCGGCGAGCACGTCGTCGTCGGTCGGGAGGTAGCCCGACGCTCACCAGATCGCTGCGAGCGCAGTCGCGGCGCGAGCGCCTCGACCGAGGACCGCGTGATGTTCGCGACGCGCGACCTCCGCGGCGGGGAGCTCGTCGTCGAGCACGTTCGCCCGGCGCGCGTCGATCGTCGACGCCGTTCGCGGCGGCGTTCGCGAGCGTCGCGACGACGGCGTTCTCGTCGGCAGTCGAGCGCGATCACCGGCGCGAAGCCGAGCTTCGCGCGCGACGATCGACAGCACGCCGGAGCCGCAGCCGAGGTCGACGACGCTCGCGCGGCTCGAGCTCGAGCATCAGCTCGACGCAGCAGCTGCGTCGTCGGATGGCGCGCCGGTTCCGAACGCGCGACCCGGGTCGATCACGATCGCGGTCGCGTCGTCGCGGCGGCTCGTCGCCAGGGCGGCCCGATCCAGAGCCTGTCCGACGCGGACGGGGTGGTGAAACGCCTTCCAGCGGTCGCGCCAGTCGGCGGCCACGTCCTGCGCTCTGCGCGCCGCCGAATGCGTGCCAGAGCCGTTCCTCGCCGCCCGCGATCGGTGTAGGCGATCGAGCTCGACGCCGTCGGCGACGATCGACCTCTTCGAAGCCCTTCGGGAAGAGCTCGAGCATCTGCGCGCGCGCTTCTTCTGCGCGCTCGACGGGACGGCAACCGAGACCCGCCGCATGGCGCTCAGCGGAATGCGCTCTTCAGCTTGTCGAAGAACCCCTCGCCCGGCTCGTAGCGTCGCGGCCGTCGACGTGCGCGGTCGAACTCCTCCAGCAGCCGGCGCTGCTCCTCCGTCGAGCTGCCGGGGACGATGACGCTGACGAGCACGCGCTGGCTGCCACGGCCCGAATCCCTGCAGCGACCGGGAGCCCGCGGCCGCGCAGGACACGCACCTCGCCCGGCTGCGTGCCGGGCTCGAACGTCAGCTCCGTCTCGCCTCGAGCGTGGGCACCGACACGCGTGCGCGCCGAGCGCAGCCTGCGTGAACGTGAGGTCGACTGGTCGTGTAGACGTCGTTGCCTTCGCGCACGAAACGATCGTCGTGGCGCACGTGCACCTCGACGTACGACGTCGCCGGCGCGAGCGCCGGGCGTGCCCGACATGACCCTCGCCGGTCAGGCCGGATTCGCTGCCCGTCGTGGATGCCGGGCGGGATCTCGACCTCGAGCGTGCGCTCCTCGATCACGCGGCCGGCGCCGTTGCACTGCTCGCACGGCTTGCTCGATCAGCTGCCCGGAGCCGCTGCACGTCGGGCAGCGTCCCCGTGCGCACGAACTCGCCGAAGACGCTGCGCGAAACCTGGCGCACGCGACCGCTCGCCGCCGCAAGTCGGACACGTGCGAATCGGAGTGTCGGGCTCGGCGCCGTTGCCCCGCAGCGTCGCACGGACACGGCGACGCCGAACGGCACCTCACGCTTGGTTCCGGTCGCCACCTCGGCCAGGTCGATCTCGACGCGGGCCGCGATGTCCGCGCCACGCCCGCGCCCGCCACGTCTCCCTCCGACGCCGAAGATGTCGTCGCCGAAGAACGCGGAGAAGAGATCGGAGAGGCTGCCGAGGTCGAACGCGGTCGGCTGGAAGCCGCCGCTGCGCAGGCCCGCATGGCCGAAGCGGTCGTAGAGCTCGCGCCGCTCGGAGTTCGAGAGGACCTCGTAGGCCTCGACGACCTCGCGGAACCGGTGCTCGGCGTCGGGCTCCTTCGACACGTCCGGATGCGAGCTCGCGGGCGAGGCGCCGGAATGCGCGCTTGATCTCGTCGGCGCTCGCCGTTCGCGACACGGCGAGAGCTCGTAGTAGTCGCGTTCAGTCGTCGCCATCGGCCGCACGAGCGTAGCGGCGGCCTCAGTTGTCCTCGTAGACCTCTTCGACGAAGCGCGAGAGCTCCTGCGCGCGCTCCGCGCACCGACCGGATCGCCTTGTCGTAGTCCATCCGAGCCGGCCCGAGCAGGCCGACCGCGCCGAGCGCGCGGTTCGTGGAGCCCGTAGCTCGCGCCGACGAGCGCCGCATCCTGGAAGGCCGGGTGCTCGAGGTCGCCGCCCATCGCGAACGAATGCGCGCCGCGGGTCGAGCGCCTCGCCGAGGATCTCGAGCAGCGCAGCGCGGCGCTCGAAGCGTCACGAGCACGTGCCGGTAGATGCCGAGCTCGTCGTCACTGCGCCGAGTCGAGCAGGCCCGCGGCGCCGCCGACGTACAGCCGCTGCTCGGCCTGAGCAGATCCGTGAACGCCGGCCTCAGGGCCGCGAGGAACTCGACGCTCGCCGGTCGGAGAGGCTCGAGTTCCTCGAGCTCGCGCCGCAGGCGGCTCGAGCCCGAGCTGCAGTCCGGCGACCCGCTCGTTCAGATACTCGCCCGCCCACTTCGCGAGGCCCGGGTCGACCGGCGTCGTCGAACGTCACGACCCGTTTGGCGACGCCGCCAGTCGACGGTGATGACGACCGCCATCACCGTGCGCGGATTGAGCAGCAGCGACCTCGACGTGCCGCACCGCGTCGTCTCGAGCGGCGGCGCGGACACGAGGGCGAGCTGACTGGTTACGCGCGAGAGCATCTCGGTCGTCGCCTCGAGCGCGGAGTCGATCTCGCGCCGCAGCTCCGGAGAGGTCGAGCGGGAACGACGCCCGGGCGCGGATCCTGCCGGGCGAGCAACTCGTCCGGCGTGGAGCCGGTAGCCCTGCTCGGTCGGGACCCGCCCGGCGGACGTGTGCGGATGCGTGAGCAGGCCTCGCGCCCTCGAGCTCCGACGAGCTCGTTGCGCACGGTCGACGGCGACACGCTCAGCTCGCCGCGCTCGACGAGGTGCCGCGAGCCGACGGGCTGGCCGGTCGCGACGTACTCCTCGATCACGAGCGCGAGCAGCTCGCGCTGGCGAGCCATGAGAGTCGCTGCTGGATCAGAGGCCATTTGCAGGAATTTTAGCGGTGCCTCAAGCGAGCAGGTCCGCCGGTGACACCGCCGCCGAGAAATCGGCCTCGTCGCGTGAGCGCAAGCGTCTGCCGCGTCGTCGCTCGCACGAGCCCGAGGCGTTCGAGACGCGAGCACGAGCCCGACCGTCGAGCGACGCCGGCGAGTCCTCGAGCACGAGCGGCTCGTCCAGCCGCAGGCCGAGCATCACGCCGTTCGCGCCGGAGCACGTCGGCGCGAGAGCGGCTCGATCTCCGCGCTCGGGCACCGGTCCCATGCGTCAGCGCCTGCAGGTAGCGCAGCCAGCCGCGGGCGTGTTGCGCCACCGGCGTCCGCCGATCGTCGAGACCGCGCCGACGCCCGAGACCGAGGTAGTCGCGCCCGAGCCAGTAGGCCAGGTTGTGCCGGGAGCGGAGGTCCCGCAGTCGGACGCTCGGGGCGCGGCAGAAGTTCGCGGTCTCGTACCAGCGATAGCCGGCGCGCGGTCAGCCGCTCGACGACCGAGCTCGAAGTACGACTCCATCGCGTCGGCCTGGCGCTCGAGCTCGTCGCCGTGGGCGTGGGTGAAGCGCGTTCCCGGCTTCGGCCTCGAGCTCGTAGCACGACAGGTGCTCCGGCCAGAGCTCGAGCGCGTCCGGCCAGGTCGGCATCGAGGTCGGCGGCGGCTCTGGCCCGGGATGCCGTAGATGAGATCGAGCGAGATGTTGTCGAATCCGGCATCACGAAGATGGTAGAACGGCGCGCCGGACGGTCGTCCGGTCTGGACGACACGGTCGAGCACGTCGCAGCAGCCGCGGGTCGGAAGCTCTGCGCGCCGAGCGAGATCGCGTTCACGCCGCGCTCGGCGCAGCATGCGCGCGAGCTCCGCGCGTCACCGTCTCCGGGTTCGCCTCGACGGTCACCTCGTCGGCCGGCGGCAGCGGCGGCGAGCAGGCGCTCGAGCGCGTGCGGCTCGGTGAAGGTCGGCGTGCCGCCGCCGAGGAACACGGTCTCGAGCTCCGGTCGCGCAGGACGTCCCGCTCGCAGCTCGAGCTCCGCGAGCAGCGCGTCGACGTACGCGCGCGTGCTGCTCGCTGCCGTGCCGACGGCGGTCACGAAGTCGCAGTAACCGCAGCGGTGCGCGCAGAACGGCAGGTGGACGTAGAGATGACGGGCGTCGGCTCACGACTTCTTCTCGTCGTTCGAGGTTGAGCACCGCGAGGAACGCCTCCTGCGGCACCTCGACCGTCGCCGACCTGCTTCATCCGCTTCTTGCCCTCCTTCTGCTTCTCGAGCAGCTTGCGCTTGCGCGAGATGTCGCCGCCGTAGCACTTCGCGAGCACGTCCTTGCGCCGCGCCTTCACCGTCTCGCGCGCGATCACCCGCGAGCCGATCGCCGCCTGGATCGCGACGTCGAACATGCTGGCGCGGGATCTCCTCGCGCAGCCGCTCGACCAGCAGCGCGGCCGCGGTCGTAGGCGCGAAGTCGCGGTGGATGATCAGCGAGAGCGCGTCGACCGGCTCGCCGCCGACGAGGACGTCGACGCGCACGAGCTTGCCCGGCCGGAAGCCGATGATGTCGTAGTCGAAGCTCGCGTAGCCGCGCGTGCGCGACTTCAGCTGGTCGTAGTAGTCGAGCACGATCTCGGCGAGCGGCAGCTCGTAGGTCGAGGTGCACGCGCTCGCTCGGAGAGGTACTCCATGTGGTCGAAGCGTGCCGCGGCGCTCGTTGTTCAGCTCCATCACCGCGCCGACGTACTCCTTCGGGACGATGATCGACGCCTTGATGTACGGGCTCCTCGACCTCCTCGACCTCGTTCGGCATGTCGGACGGCGTTGTGCACCTCGATCCAGTCGGCCGTTCGGCCGCTGCACGCGGTAGGCGACGTTCGGCGCGGTGACGAGCAGGTCGAGGTCGAACTCGCGCTCGAGCCGCTCGCGGACGATCTCCATGTGCAGCAGGCCGAGGAAGCCGCAGCGGAAGCCGAAGCCGAGCGCCTGCGACGTCTCGGGCTCGTAGAAGAGCGCCGCGTCGTTCAGCTTCAGCCTCTCGAGCGCGTCGCGCAGCTCCGGGTAGTCGTCGGAGTCCGTCGGGAAGAGCCCGGCGAAGACCATCGGCTTGACGTCCTTGTAGCCGGGCAGCGGCTCGGCGGCCGGCCGCGCGCTCGGACGTGAGCGTGTCGCCGACGCGCAGCCGCGAGACGTCCTTCAGCCCGGTGATGACGTAGCCGACCTCGCCGGCGCTCGAGCGTCGTCGAGCGGCGCGCATCGGCGGGCGACATGAAGCCGAGCTCCTCGGCCTCGAAGCGCGTGCCGAGCGCCATCGCGCGCAGCGCCGTCGCGCGTGCTGGAACGCGCCGTCGACGACGCGCACGAACGCGACGACGCCGCGGTACTGGTCGTACGAGGAGTCGAAGATCAGCGCGCGCGGCGGCGCGTCGGGGTCGCCCGGCGGCGCGCGGGATCCGCTCGACGATCGCGTCGAGCACGTCCTCGACGCCCATCCCGGTCTTCGCCGAGATCCGCAGCACGTGCGTCGGGGTCGTCGCCGAGCAGCTCGGCGAGCTCGCTCGCGGCGCCGTCGGGGTCGGCCTGCGGCAGGTCGATCTTGTTCGACGACCGGGACGATCTCGAGGTCGTTCTCGATCGCGAGGTAGGCGTTCGCGAGCGTCTGCGCCTCGATCCCCTGCGCGCGCGTCGACGACGAGCAGCGCCCCTCGCACGCCTGCAGCGAGCGCGAGACCTCGTAGGTGAAGTCGACGTGCCCGGGCGTGTCGATCAGGTTGAGCTGGTGGCCCTTCCACGTCGACGCGCACGGCCTGCGCCTTGATCGTGATGCCCGCGCTCGCGCTCGAGGTCCATCGAGTCGAGCACCTGCGCGCGCATGTCGCGCTCGGCGACGGCGTGCGTGAGCTCGAGGATGCGGTCGGCGAGCGTCGACTTGCCGTGGTCGATGTGCGCGATGATCGAGAAGTTGCGGATGCGGTCTTGGGTCCATGGTTCAGGCGCGCTTCGGAGCGGCCTGGCAACGCTAGCAGCGCCTCGAGCTCGCGAACCTTGAGCGCACGGCACGTGACGCAGAGTAGACGACGGTGCCGACGACGAGCGCCGGCGACGACCGGATGCGAGCTGGCCGGCGCGAACGAGCGCCCGAGAGCCGCGTCGAGCTCGGCTACCACGTGCCGTAGGCGCGCGCCCGCCAGCAACGGCCGGAGGCGATCGCGATCCGCAGCGACCGAGTCGCAGATCTCGCCGAAGCTCGAGCCGGCCGAGCCGGCGGCGCATCAGGACGAACAGCGACGACCGCTGCCGGCGATGTTGACGAGCGAGGTCGCGAGCGGGATGCCCCAGGTCCCGAACGCGGTAGAAGACGGCGTCGAGCACGGCGTTCGAGGCACGAGGTTCCGCGAGCGCGACGAGCGGTCGGGATCCAGTTCGACTGCAGGCTGAAGAACCCGCGGTTGAGCAGCAGCATCATCCCGTTGAAGACGAGGCCCGCCGAGAACGCGGCGAGCGCGCCGGCGACGACCGGCGTCTGTGCGCGGCTCGAACGCGCCGCGCTGGTAGACGCAGCCGCGTGATCGGCTCGGCGAGCACGGCGCGATGACGACGCTCGCCGGGATGAGCAGGAACGCGATCTGCCGCAGGCCCGAGCGCAAGGCGTGTCGGAACCCCGCCAGGTCGCCACGCGCGGCGAGCGCGCGAGAGCGACGGGAAGAGCACCGTCGTGATCGCGACGCGAGGAAGATCCCCTGCGGGAGCATGTAGAGCCGGAACGCCCTGTCGATCGCCGTCGGCGCGAGCTCGGGTCGATCAGCCGCGAGGCGAAGATCGAGTCGACGACCGCGTTGAAGTTGATCAGGCCGAGGCCGAGCGTGACGGGCAGCATCAGCTTGAGCACCTGCGCAGACCGCCGGGTCGCGCCAGTCGATCAGCACGACGCTGGAGCCGTCCGTCGAGCCCGCGCAGCCACGGCATCGGCAGTAGCACCTGGATCACGGTGCCGATGCAGGATCGAGACGGCGTAGACGTAGAGCTTCGCGTCGATCGTCGTCAGCGCGCGGCACGCCGATGACGAGCCCGACGATGATCGCGACGTTCCAGAAGACCGGGCTGAGCGCCGGAACCGTGAAGCGCGTCGTAGCTGTTGAGGATCCCGACGACGATCCCCGAGACGCCCGAGCAGCGCGACGATCGGGAAGAGCACGCGGGAGAGGCCGATCGCGAGCTCGCGGTCGCCGCCGGGATCGCCGAACGAGCCCGATGATCCACGGCGCGATGACGATGAAGAGCGCGGTGAGCGCGCGCTCGAGCCCGAGCAGGACGAGCCAGAAGAGGCTCGAGGCGACACGCCAGCGCCCGCTTGCGCTCGCCCTTCTCCGAGCAGCTCGCGTGAAGACCGGGACGAACGCCGACAGACAGCGCCGCGTCGGCGACGAGGGCGCGGATCGAGGTTCGGCACCTGGAACGCGACCGTGAACGCGTTGATCTTGCCGGCGGCGCCGAAGTAGTACGCGGCCACCACCTCGCGGACGAGGCCGAGCGATCCGGGAGAGGCCGGTGGCGAGCGAGAAGATCGCCGTCGAGCCTCGCGAGCCGCCGGCCCGAGGTGCTCGTCCACGCGGCGAGTACTGGGGAGGGCGCTGAGCTGGCGCAGCCGACGGCGGCTCTGAGCGCCTTTGGTACCATCCTCGCGGCCCGCGGATTGCGGGCGCTTTTCACGCGATGCCGAACATCAAGCCAACAGAAGAAGCGCGTTCGCTCGGCCGCCAGGCAGCGGCTCGAGAAGCCTGCGCTACCGCTCGACCGACGAAGACGCTGACGAAGCGTCTCGAAGCTGCGGTCGCCGGCGGGGACAAGAACCAGGTCGAGGCCGAGCACCGCGCTCTCGTGCGCTGGCTCGATCGCGCAGCCGGCCGGGCGCACTGCACCGCGAACACCGCGCGCGCGCAGAAGGCGCAGGCGCGCGCGGCTCGTCTCTACGCCGAAGCGCTAGCTCGCGACAGCGGCCTCGCGGGGCCGCGTGATGTCGATCAGCGCACGCTCGAGCTCGAGGAGTCGACGGCGAGGCGCGAGCCCACCCTTGACGGCGTGGTCGAGGCTCCGCGAGGCCTCGACGACCGCTCGCGCAGCTCATCCGGGTCGTAGTTGCGGGACTGCGCGAAGCTTCCTCGACGTAGAACGGATGCCGTTTCAGCCCGCGTCGCCGCCTCGCGCGGGCGCTCAGCCCTTCTTCGGCCGAGCAGCTGGCGGTCGCGCACCCGGCCGACGTGCGCGACGAGCAGGCCGATGAGCGATGGCACCGTGCGTGAGACGGGTCGCCCGAGCGTTCGATCGCAGCGTCTGGCAGGAGTGGGGCGGCTAGCAGGTCGACGGCCCCACGCGTCCGCGTGGGCTCGTAGTCCGCGGCACTTCGGCGCAACCCGCTGCAAGCTGCTCGACCTCCGGAGACACGCCGACCGGGTCCGCCCCGGCCCACGTCGCGATCTTGTCCACCTCGCTGCAAGCTCCTCCGGATCCTCCCCGACTCCACCTCGACGAGCAGCCGGACGGCTTCCTGGTCGATCGTCGACGCCGCGATTCAGGAACTGCTTCGTCACCCACTCGCGGCACGCGTCGCTTCGGAACGTCGTGGGCGAGCAGGTCTCGGCCTTCGCGCACGCCTTGGCAAGCGCCGAGTCGCTTGCTTCAGCTCCCGCTGCGACCAGTGCGAGGCACAGTGTCCGGCGCAGGGACTGCCAGGGTACGCGGCGATCGCCTTCGTGTCGGGGCCTTCCACCGCTCCACCTCTCTCCACGATCCACGAGGCGCCGGCCGCCGCGCGGAGGCCATCAGGATTGCAGGCCGCAACCGCGTGCGTCGCCGCCAACGTCGTTCGCGGACGGAGCTCGACGCCCTCCTCCCCGATCCGGTCGCGCAAACAGCGGAGCGCAGCGGTGGATCTTCGGCCGGTCTCCGCCAGGTGATCGAATGAGCGGGCTTGAGCTCCAGCAATGCGTAACTG
>ERZ1370068.8467-contig-7318_pt1 | contig 30609 bp, 48 predicted proteins | sample MGYA00561227_ERZ1370068 | MGnify/ENA primary metagenome ERZ1370068 (study PRJEB38410, sample SAMEA6850437) | metagenome | study: Metagenomic assessment of the ecological functions of the soil: analysis of the soil microbiota associated with the...
TTTAGTTCGATCCTTCTTCAAGGTTCTGATGCAGCCCCATATTTCTGACGGCTGAGTAAGTCTCTACTGAAATCCGGACCCAGCATTATTTACTTTCTCGCCGGATATTAGCGGCGGAGGTTGATTGGCCTCTTCGCCCGCGTCTGTGGTGCGGGTTGGCGGGTTGGTTTCTTGGACACGGACATTGAGTCGGAGTCCCACCGGCCGGTTTTTCGATCTCGACTGGACGGCGTCGACTGATTGTTGCGGCGGTGAGTTGGGCAGGCGGGTCGCTGCTTGGCGTGTTGACCGCGTGTCTGATTGTTACCAGCCTGTTCGGCCCCGTGCTTCCCAGCGTTGCCCTGTTGGGCGTGCCACGCGAACTCTCCTCGCAGCGTCTACTGGTGCCGGCAAGCAGGGGCGAGCCTGAATACGGGGGACATCGGGCTCCGCGCTTTTGCCACCGATGCCGCGCCGCCGCCCGCTACGCCTATCTCGTCAATTGGGACGAGAACAGCTTCTCCTCCTAAAGCGCAACGCGCGCGCGCTCGATCATCTGATCGTGGAATGGCTGCACGTCATAGGCCCCGGGGTGTGCTGTTGCGTGATGCACCGATCGCAAGAGGCGCTGGTGAACGGTTGGCTGAGAGCCAACGCACCGCAGCTCAAGGTCCTGCCTTTGGTCAACAACTACGATGAAGCCCACTCGCGCTGGGACCCGGCTGCCGCGGAAGCGGTGTTGGGATCCGCCTCCGCGCGGGCGCAGTTCGCCTCCGACATCGATCGCTTCGTGACCGGTGGGCACTACGCCGGCGTGGTCCTCGATCTGGAACAAATCCCGATCGACGCGCAATCGGACTATGTAAAGCTGGTCGATGAACTCGCCGGGATCTTCCGCGGTCGCGGCCTCCAGCTGCTGGTCGCGCTGGCCCCGGACAGCACCGGCTACGATTACGCCGGACTGGCGGCCGCCGCCGACGGCGCTGATCTTGATGAGCTACGACGAGCACACCGAAACAGGCGCCCCGGGGCCACTGGCCAGCCAGGGCTGGTTCGAAACCGTTCTGGCCCGGCATCTCAAAGAGCATTGCCGCCGACAAGCTGATCGTCAGCATTGGCTCCTACGGTTACGACTGGGAGAATGGCAAAGCGGCCCAGGAAATCTCCGTGCAGGAGGCCTGGGAGCTTCTGGAAGAGTCACGGGCAAGATTGAGCTTTGACAAGAGATCGTTGAACCCGACCTTCAGCTACTTCGATGACCAGCAGCCAAACACAGCACCAGGTTTGGTACCTGGACGCGGTGACCGCCTACGATCAAATCGCCGTGGCATTGCCGGCGCGGCCCACAGGGCTTGGCATTGTGGCGGCTGGGAACGGAAGACCCCAGCATTTGGGTCGGCGCTTGCCGCGGCCGGTCGGCGGATGCCGACGCGCTAACCGCCATCAAGATCCTGCATGCAGGCTATGACGTACTCTACAAGGGCAAGGGCGAGGTCTTGAGCGTCACCGGGGTGCTGCAAGAGGGCAGCCGGCAAATTACCCATGATCCCGCCAGCAATTTGATTACCGCTCAGCAGATCGGGGCTTTCCCAAAGCCACCACCATCACCCGCTGGGGCGCACGCAATGACAAGGTGTTGGCCTTGACGTTCGATGATGGACCCGACCCGCGGTTCACGCCCAAGATCCTCGACATTCTGGCCGAAAAGGGGGTGAAGGCGACCTTCTTTATCGTGGGGTTCCGCCGGAGCCCTCAATACCGATCTCCTACGCCGCATCTACCGCGAGGGCCATGAGATCGGCAATCACACCTTTACGCATCTCAATACCACAATTGCCTCCCCGAGCGCCTTCAATTTGAGATCAACGCCACGCAGCGGCTGATCGAGTCCACCGTCGGGGCACGGACCACCTTGTTTCGTCCGCCCTACGGTGACGATCTCGAGCCGCAGACGATCGACGGGCGCAAGTTCTCACGCTTGCCGGATCGCTTGGTTATCTCACCATCGGCATGGATATCGACCCAAAGATTGGCGGCGACCGTTTGCGTCTCAGATCGTCGCCGCCACCATCGAGCAGGCAACTAAGGGGACACGGCAAAGTTATCCTCTTGCACGATGCCGGCGGCATGCGCAGCTCGACGATCGAAGCGCTCCCACAGATCGTCGATAAATTACGGGCAGCAGGCTTCCGCCTGCCAGTGCATGAGCTTCTGGGCCTGTCCCGCGACGAGGTGATGCCGCGGGTTGGACCCGAAGACGCTTGGATTGCCGCCTCGAACTATGCGGGCTTTGCCTTCTTCAAGAACATGAATGCCTTCCTGACGCTGTTCTTCTACGCAGGGATTGTGCTCGGGACCGTGCGGCTTCTGTGGGTTGCTAGTTTTGCGCTGGTGCATGCGCGCCGGAGCGGCAGCGGCTGCACCTGGCGTGGACGCCAACTTCGATCGCAGCGCTCATTCCCGCCTTTAACGAAGAGAAGGTGATCTGCAAATCTGTGCAGGCGCTGCTGGCTTCGCCCGAGCGCAATTTCAAGATCATCGTCATCGACGACGGATCCAGCGATGCCACGATTGACGTCGTGCGTCGCACGTTTGCGCACAGCGAGCGCGTGAGCGTGCTCAGTAAAGAGAACGGCGGCAAGTGGGCTGCCCTCAACTACGGATTGGCCCACACGGATGCCGAGGTCGTGTCACCCTCGATGCCGATACGCAGTTCGAGCCGGATGCGCTGCGTTGGCTGGTCCGGCATTTCGCCGACGCGAGCGTCGCCGCGGTCGCCGGCGCAGCCATCGTTGGCAATCAAATCAATCTCATCACCCGCTTCCAGGCGCTGGAATACGTCACCAACCAGAACCTCGACCGGCGCGCGCTCGGAAATCGTCAATGGCATTACCGTCGTGCCTGGCGCCATCGGCGCTTGGCGACGCAGCGCTCTGCTTGCCGTGGGTGGTTTTCTGCCCGACACGCTGGCAGAGGATGCGGAGGCAACGGTGCGCCTGGCGCGGCGCGACTGGAAGGTGCTTCTACGAGCCGCGGGCGGCCGCGCGCACCGGAGGCACCCGAAGACCGTCGAGGCTTTCGCGAAGCAGCGCCTGCGCTGGATGTTCGGCACGTTGCAGGTGGCGTTCAAGAACCTCTCGGCCATATGGCGGATCCGGCCGATCGGGCTCGGCCTGTTTGGGCTGCCACAATATCATCATCTTTCAGTTCGTTTTCACGCTGATCGCCCCAGCCATGGACCTAATGTTGCTGTGGTGCATCGCTTCCAGGATCAACAACTATGTCTTAGGGTCCCCCTGACGCCGTCTTTCCCCCCGCCTTGCTAAGGGTGGCGGCATACTGGGCCTACTTTCAGACCTTGAAGCCTCGCCACCGCGGCCCTGGCGATCGCCATCGAGCCGAGAGGCCGCGGCATGGCGGCTACTACCACCCTGGTACTGCAACGCTTCTGTTATCGGCAGCCGCTCTACGTAACGGTGCGCTAGTGCGCCGCGGCTGCGGCGCTGAAAGGACGCATGCTGGGTTGGAACAAGTTAATCCGGGACCGGGCGCGTGGTTGGCCATTTCGGCGTCTGAATCACGCACATGTGTCGGCACAAATGTGGCCGTCGCGACTATGGTTGTGCCTCCAGAACGAGTGAAGACGGCGCAAGCGGTCGCCACGCCGGCCCCGCCTCCAGCTGCTGGAATTGCCCCCGGTGTCGCGGGTTGGTCAATAATGGCAGCAAGTTGTAGCACGCCCGCTGCACCAGGCGGTGAGACCCAGACGGCGAACCGCGAGGGTAAAGGGCCGCAATGGAAGAGCGCGCTCGCCACGGTGTTCTGGGTCGGCGAAACCGAGACCGAGGATAACGATCACATTGCCAATCTCATGAGCGCCTGGGATGCGAAATGGGTCGAACACTTCGGCGGCGTTGACGATCCGAACAACCGCTGCGGCTACCAGCCGTGCGCCTCGCCAAACCCAAGGAAAACCCTTCTATGTCGCACTTCCACGACGATATGGAAGAGAATGGCTGCAGGAAGGCGGTCAACGCCTCCATTCTGACGCGCCAGGGGCAAAGCAGTCTCTTGCTGAAAAATAGATGGGTGGCCATCCACGCGAATGGCATCACTTGCTACGCGCAATGGCAGGACGTGGGTCCGTTCGAAAGACGACGCCCACTATGTCTTCGGAGAAATGCCGAAGAATACCAGAGGCGTGAGCGCCGGCATCGACCCATTCCAGCAGTTAGGGATTGCCTCAAAGTGGGCGGCCTGGCCAAGGTCTTGTGGCGGCATGTAAACTGGCGTGATGTTCCGAGCGGTCCCTGAAAGACACGAGATTACCAGGCGTCCCGACCTTTAGTCTAGCGGTATGCTCGCGCCGGACCTGCTGCGGCCAGCATCGAGCTAGCCAAAGGGGCCGCAATCACCGTCTCGCCAAAACGGTGCAGCGAACGCTCGATGCGCTCGGGATCGCCGAAGTTCATTTTGCAGGAGAAGATGGCTAGCGCCGGCGTGTCGGGCAGCGCTTCGGCGACCTGCTCGGCAACATTCGGCGGTGCCAATCAGGCTGCCCGAGCTGAGCGCATAACCGATACCCTCCGCCTCCGAATGCGCGGGGGTCGGTCCAGGGCTTCAAAAGCCGGGTCCGGCCCGCAGTCGGGCGGATTGAAAGCCTGGCGCGCATGCATCATGACGGCGCGTCAGCATGAGGGCGGCGACGAATTCGTCCTCGGGGACGCTGGAATTGACGCCCAGCGCCTCGGCGGATTGTGCGGTTCGATCTCGAGTTGCCCCCTTCCGCCGGGTGAGTGACGTTGGCGGCGGTTATCGGTTCGTTGCAGGCAACGACAACGGCAATGGCGATAACGGCGGCTGACATCGTCGGAATACGCGGCACTGCGGCGCGCCGGCACCTGCGGATCTCAATTTCAGCATGACATTCTGGTAGGGATCCCGTATGAAAAGGAGGTCCGGCTAACCGCCGACATTGTAGGACAAATGTTCAGTCACTTTAGTCCCTACTGAAATCCGCGCATCCGCATTACCTAACCCGGGCTTAGAAGTTAAGGCAGAGGCTAAGACCGCTCCTCTAGGTGTCGGCTGCGGCCGGGTGCGGGTGGGTTGCTGGTGAACAAGGGTGTGCAGCCGGAGCTCTTCCGGCCGGTGTTTTTCGACCCACAGGGCGTCGGCGCCTGATCGTCTCGGCGGTGTCGTGGGCGGGCGGGACGCTTTTGGGCGTGCTGGCCGCGTGCTTGATCGTAACCAGCCTGTTCGGGCCGGCCTTGCCGGGGTTCGCGCAGCTGAGCGTGCCGCGGGAACTGTCCTCCCAGCGCTTGGCCGCGCCCGCGAGCAAGAATGAGCCGGCCTATGGCGCAAGCCAGGTTCGCGCCGCCGCCCTCGATGGTGCCCGCACGGCCGCGCGCTATGCCTATCTCGTCAACTGGGATGACAACAGTTTTTCTTCGCTCAAGCGTAACGCGCGGGCGCTCGACTATCTGATCGTGGAATGGTTGCACCTGGAGGGGCCCGGCGGCGATCTCGCGCAGGATGCCCCGGCGAAGCAGGCGCTGGTCTCGGATTGGCTCAAAACCAATGCGCCCGAGCTTAAGGTTCTGCCGTCGGTCAACAACTACGATGAAGCGCGTTCGCGCTGGGACTCGGCGGCGGTCGAAGCCATGTTGATCTCGGCGGCGGCGCGCACCAACTTTGCCGCCGCACTCGACCGTTTCGTCACGGAGGGTCGCTACGCCGGCGTGGTCCTCGACCTGGAGGAGATCCCCGCCCGCGCGCAAGCGGATCTATGTGAAGCTCGTGCGCGAACTCGCCGGCATGTTCAGCGGTCGCGGCCTGCAGTTGTTGGTGGCTGTGCCGCCCGAGGGCACGGCTTACGATCACGTTGGGCTTGCCGCCGCCGCCGACGCGCTGATTTTGATGAGCTACGACGAGCACACCGAAAAGGGTGCTCCCGGCCCCTTGGCCAGCCAGGGTTGGTTCGAAACCGTGCTTGCCAAGCATCTCAAGAAAATTCCAGCCGACAAGCTGATCGTCAGCGTCGGCTCCTATGGTTATGACTGGGAGCAGGGCAAAGCCGCCCAGGAGATCTCCGTGCAGGAGGCCTGGGAGCTTATGGAAGAATCACGCGCGACCACTTGAGCTTCGATGCCAAATCGCTGAACCCGACCTTCAGCTACCTCGACGATGCTGCCAAGGCGCACCACCAGGTCTGGTATCTCGACGCTGTGACCGCCTACGATCACATCGCCGTGACACTTGCCGGCGCGCCCGAAGGGGCTCGCGCTCTGGCGGCTCGGTACCGAGGATCCCAGCATCTGGTCGGTGCGTTTGGCCGAGGGCGCTTGGCGGACGGCTACGCCCGCAACGAAATCAAGACGCTGCATGCTGGCTATGATGTGCTCTACAAGGGCAAGGGCGAGGTCTTGAGCGCCTCGGGAGCCCTGCAGCAGGGTGCCCGGCAAATTTCGCACGATGCCTTCAGCAATCTCATCACCGGCCAGCAGATCGTCGCCTATCCGAAGTCCACCACCATCACGCGCTGGGTGCGCGCAGCGACAAGGTCCTGGCCCTGACCTTCGACGACGGCCCGACCCAAGATACACGCCCAAGATCCTCGACATTCTGGCGCACAAAGGCGTGCAGGCGACCTTTTTCATCGTTGGTTCGGCCGGCGCGCTCAACACCGACATTCTTGAGCGCATCTATCGCGAAGGGCACGCGATCGGCAATCACACCTTCACCCATCTGAATACGCGCAATTGCCTCGCCCGAGCGCCTCGCCTTTGAAATCAATGCCACGCAGCGGCTGATCGAGTCGACCGTTGGCGCCCGCACCACACTGTTTCGCGCGCCCTACGGCGATGATCTCGAGCCGCAGACGATCGACGCGGCTCAAGCGCTGACGTTGGCCGGCTCCTCGGCTATCTCAGCATTGGTATGGACATCGATCCCAAAGATTGGCGGCGGCCGCTGCCGTCGCAGATCGTGACCGCCACCCTCGAGCAGGCGACCAAGAGCGAGGGCAAGGTCATCCTCTTGCACGACGCCGGCGGCATTCGCACCTCCACGATCGAAGCCCTGCCGCCAGATCATCGACAAATTGCGGGAAGCCGGTTTCCGTTTCGTGCCGGTGCACGAGCTTCTGGGCCTGTCGCGCGACGAAGTGATGCCGCGCATTGGACCCGAGGACGCCTGGATTACGACCTCAAACTACGCCGGGTTTAGCCTTTTCAAGGGGATGAATTCGTTTCTAACGCTGTTTTTCTACGCCGGTATAGCGCTGGGAACGTTGCGGCTTGTTTGGGTTACCGGCTTTGCCCTCGTGCATGCGCGCCGAGAACGTCGGCGGCAGCACCAAAGGTGGATGCCCGCCTCGATCGTGGCGCTCATTCCCGCCTTCAACGAAGAGAAGGTGATCTGCAACTCGATCCATGCGCTGTTGGCGACGCCCGACGTGGACTTCAAGGTCATCGTCATCGACGACGGATCCAGCGATGCCACCGCCGAGGTCGTGCGGCGCACCTTCGAACACACCCAGCGTGTGGACGTTCTCACCAAACCGAACGGCGGAAAGTGGGCCGCCCTCAACTACGGCCTGGCCCATACCGATGCCGAAGTGGTGATCACCCTCGATGCCGACACCCAGTTTGAGCCGGATGCGCTGCCTTGGCTGGTGCGCCATTTCGCCGACCCTGAGGTTGCGGCCGTGGCGGGTGCGGCCATCGTCGGCAATCAAATCAATCTCATCACGCGCTTCCAGGCGCTGGAATACGTCATTAATCAGAATTTGGACCGGCGCGCCCTCGAGGTCGTCAATGGCATCACCGTGGTGCCCGGGGCCATCGGCGCATGGCGGCGCAGCGCGCTGCTTGCCGTGGGAGGCTTCCTGCCCGACACCCTGGCAGAGGACGCGGAGGCGACCGTACGGCTGGCGCGGGGCGACTGGAAGGTGCTTTACGAGCCGCGCGCGGGCGCACGGACCGAGGCACCCGAGACGATCAGGATGCTTCATGAAACAGCGCCTGCGTTGGATGTTCGGTACCTTGCAGGTGGCTTTCAAGAATCTCCCCGCCGTCTGGCGCGGCCGGCCGATCGGGCTTGGCTTGTTCGGCCTGCCCAACATCATCGTCTTCCAGTTTGTGTTTACGCTGATCGCGCCGGCGATGGACATGATGGTGGCGTGGAGCCTCATTTCCGCGATCAACAACTATGTCTCCGGCCCTCCCGAAGCCGTCTTTCTTTCTCCAGCGTTGCACACGGTGGCCGCCTATTGGCTCTACTTTCAGGTCCTAGAATTGGTGACGGCCGCCTTGGCGATCGCGTTGGAGCGCAAAAGCCGCAACATTTGGCGCTTGCTGCCGCTCTTGGTATTGCAGCGCTTCTGTTATCGGCAGCTCCTTTATGTGACGGCGCTGCGCGCCGCCCTGGCCGCGCTCAAGGGCCACATGCTCGGCTGGAACAAGCTGATCCGGACCGGTCGTGTGGTCGGTCATTTCAGCGGTTGAATCACGCAGACGTGTGGGTGCAGCTACCAGCATTCCCGCTAGTATTGCGCCCTTCAGGACAGGGAAGATGGTGCAACAACGCTCCGGTCTCCACTGGGCGGGGCTCACAACGGCCCTCAGTGTCGCGGCTGGGCTCTTGCTGCTGGCGGCCGGACACGCGCCAGCCGCCGCGGGCGATGCTTTCGTGACAACGCCCGCCAAAGTTGGCGGCAACAACGCCGTTGCGGAGCCCCGCTGGAAGAGCGGGCGCGCCACGGTTTTCTGGGTCGGCGAATCCGAAACGGAGGACAACGACCACATCGCCAATCACAAGAGCGCCTGGGATGCGAAGTGGGTCGAGCACTTCGGGGGTACCGACGATCCCGACGATCGCTGCGAATTTGTCCCGTGCGGCTTCAAACCAAAGGAGAACTCCTTCTATGTCGCGCTTCCCTACGACGACATGGAGGAGGACGGCCGCAGGAAAGCGGTCAACACATTCATCCCTTGGGATAAGCCAGGGGCAAAGCAATCCCTGCTGAAGAACCGATGGATTGCCATCCGTGCCAACAACGTCACTCTGCTATGCGCAGTGGCAGGACGTCGGTCCGTTCGAGAAAGACGATGCGGACTACGTCTTCGGCGACGCATCCCAGCCGAAAAACAGCAAAGGGAGGGGGCCGGAATCGATCTGTCGCCGGCGGTCAGAGATTGCCTCGGTGTGGGGGCATAGCCGAGGTCAAGTGGCGGCACGTAGAGTGGCATGAGGTGCCGAACGGTCCCTGGAAGCACACGGTGACCAAGCGCCCCGGACCTTAATGCCGACTAGCCGAAGGCCGGGATCACCGTCTCGCCGAAACGGCGCATCGAGCGCTTGATGCGCTCGTGCTCGAGATAGCCGAAGCTCATTTGACAGAGAAGATGGCCGACGCCAGCCTCGCGCAGCTCGGCAACTTGCTCGGCAACATCGTCGCGCGGTGCCAATCAGGGTGCCGGAGCTCAGCGCATAACGGATGCCCTCCGCGTCCGCATAGGCGCGGGTCGGTCCAAGGGTTCAGCAGGGCCGGGTCCACCCGGAAGTCGGACGGGTTCAACGCCTGGCGCGCGTGCATCATGTGCTGGCGCGTCAGGGTCAGGGCGGCGACGAGCTCGTCCTCGGCGGCGGCGCGGCTTTCGCCCACATACACCCAACGCCAGATCGCCGCCTGTTGCAACAGATCGCATCTGCGCCGCGCCGTCGAGGCCGCTGGCGCTGAGGCCCTCCGCGTACTGGCCAAGCCGGCTGCCAATCTGCGCAATCGGCAGGCGCACGGTCAGGATCGGCACACCCTTCTCGCCGCAGATGGCGGAACGAGGCGGTCGAGGCGACGCTGTGCCAGATCGGCGGATGCGGCCGCTGCACCGGCGCTGGGCGCAGCTCGGGCAGGCGCAGGCGTGAAATATTTGCCCTTGTGGTCGAGCGGGGTCGCCGTCCAGGCCCGCGTCATCACGTCGAGCGCTTCCGGCCATGCGCTCGCGCGCGTCATTGCTTCTGAGGCCGTAGCCGACGAACTCGTACTCGTTGAAGATCGCTGCCGCGGCCGACGCCGATGTCGAGCCGGCCGCCGCGCGAGGTTGTCGAGCAGAGACAGCTGGCGTCGCCAGCCGCACCGGATGGCGCAGCGCCATCTGGATGACGGCAAAGCCGATGCGGATGTGTTGCGTGCGCATCGCCAGCGCGGCGGCAAACGGGATCGGGTCCGCATAGACGCTCTCGCCGGTGAAGTTGTGCTCGGTGAGCCAGACGCCGTCGAAGCCGAGCTGCTCGGCGAGCGTCGCCTGCTCGAGCTGCTCGAAAATGGCAGCGTCGCGTCGTGCTCGGGCGCGGCCGAGTGGGCGAGCGTCATCCAGCCGAACCTCATGCCGTTTGCTCCCGCGACTTGCACCGGACGCGCGGAAAGTATCGGTTTGCCGGTCGTGGCAGCCCGAGATTTTCGCGCAGAGTCTTGCCCTCGTAGTCGCGATCGGAAGATGCCGCGCCGCTGCAGCTCCGGCACGACGCGATCGACGAAGTCATCGAGCCCTTCCGGGAAGTAGGGGAACATCACGTTGAAGCCGTCACTGGCCTCGCAGCAAACGAGCCACTCCTGCATTTGCTCGGCGATGGTGTGAGGCGTGCCGACGAAGGCCAGCCCGGCATAGCCGCCGAGGCGCTGGGCGCCAGCTGCACGCACGGTCAAGTTCTCCCGCTTTGCCAGCTCGATCACCCGCTCGCGCCCGCTCTTGCTGGCATTGCTCTCGGGGATCTCCGGCAATGGGCCGTCGGGGTCGAATTGCCGACGCATCGTGGCCGAGCGCGATCGAAAGCGAGGCGATGGCATTGGCATAGTTGACAAGGCTGTCGAGCCGCGCGCGCTTGCGCTCAGCTTCCTCCACGGGTGTCGCCCACCACCACCAAGCGCGCCGGGAGGATCTTCAAATGCTCCGGGTTGCGGCCGACCTTTCGCATCCGACCTTTGACGTCGGCGTAGAAGCCGCTGGCCATTGGCGAGATTGGACCCGGCTGCGAACACCACCTCCGCCGTCTCGGCCGCAAGCTGGCGACCCGGCCTCGGAGGCACCGGCCTGCACGATCACCGGCCAGCCCTGGACGGGCCGGGCGATGTTGAGCGGGCCGCGCACCGAGAAGTATTTGCCCTTGTGGTTGAGCACGTGCATCTTGTCGGGATCGAAATAGATGCCGTTGTCGACGTCACGCACGAAGGCATCGTCGGCAAAACTGTCCCATAGCCCGGTCACGACGTCGTAGAACTCGCGCGCGCGGGCATAGCGTTCGCCGTGCTCCATGTGCTCTTCCAGCCCGAAGTTCAAGCGCCGCGTCGGGATTGGAGGTGGTGACGATGTTCCAGCCGGCGCGGCCGCCGCTGATGTGGTCGAGCGAGGCGAACCTGCGGGCGATATGATAGGGCGCATCGAAAGTGGTCGAGCCGGTGGCGACCAGCCCGATGTGCTCGGTGGCCGCGGCCAGGGCCGACAGCAGCGTGAATGGCTCGAACGATGTCACGGTATGGCTGCGCTTGCAGGGCTTCGAGCGGCATGTTGAGCACGGCGAGATGGTCGGCCATGAAGAAGGCGTCGAAGCGTGCCCCGCTCCAGCGTCTCGGCGAAACGACTGCAAATGCGCGAAATTGAAATTGGCATCCGGCAAAGGCGCCGGGATAGCGCCAGGCGCCGGCGTGAATGCTGACGGGCGCATGAAAGCGCCAAGCCGCAACTGCTGGGAACTTCCCATAGCTAACTCCTCCCGAGGCAAGGCGCCTGCGCAAGTCTCCTGCGACCCATCTTGACGCGCCCGTGCTCGCCGCAACAATGGCTGGCCGCCCGGCGTCAACTGGACGCAGCGGGCGGGCGGCGCCTGCACCTTCCCTTGCGCAAACTGTTACAGTCAGGCGGAGGCGACCTCGATGTCGAGCCAGCCCAAGGTCCGTGGTGCGCGCGCGGTCGCCGGGACGCAGCAGCACCGAGGTGGTCGCGGATTCGATCACCGCCGGCCCGTCGATCGCGCTGGTCCGGGCGCGAGCGCATCGAAGCGGTAGATCGGCACTTTGCGCCATTTCCCGAGGTAAATGTCGCGTTCGCCGACTGGGCAGGCGCCGGCGGTCGCGGCGCAATAGCGCGGGCTCTGCGGCAGCGCCGGCAGTTCGCCGATCGCCGCCACGCGCGCATTGACAAGAACGACCTCCTGATCCCTGAGGCTATAGGTATAAGAGTTCCTCGTGGCGGCTATGAAACGCGTCCGCCATTTGCTGCAAGAGAGCTCGTCTTTTTCGAAATCGACGTGATCCGAGTGGCACGCTGACCTCGAATACTTGCTCGCCGTAGCGCATGTCGGCGGACGGCCGCAGGCGGATCGGGCCCACGAACGATGCCGCCTCGAGCCGCTGGCGTCCCTCCGCTCTCCATCTCGCCGGAAGGCCGCGCGCACCGCTCGCGGCATCGAGGCCGCTGGCATCGCCGATGTGCGTGCGCGCCACCTCGCAGCGCAGGTTGCTGGCGAGCATGCCCCACGCCGACAGCACGGCGGAGAGCCGGGGCACGATCACCCGCTCGCAGATCGAGCTGGCGCGCAACATCGGTCACGTGCAGCGCGGCCGCGCCGCCGAAGGCGAGAATGGCGAAGCGTCTCGGATCGACGCCGCGGCGCACCGAAACGAGCCGGATGCCCTCGGCCATGTGCGTGTTGATGACGCGGTGGATCCCCTCGGCAGCGGCTCATGCGATCGATCACCGAGCTTGATCGGCGATGCGATCGACGGCCATTTCGGCGGCGCCGCGATCGAGCCGCGACTGGCCGCCGAGAAGTTGTCGGGATCGAGGAAGCCGAGGACGAGGTTGGCGTCGGTGACCGTCGCTTCGACTGCCGCCGCCACCGTAGCAGGCCGGGCCCGGTTGCGCGCCGGCACTGTCGGGCCCGACGTGGAGGACGCCGCTGTGGTCGACGCGCGCAATCGAGCCGCCGCCGGCACCGATGCTGGCGATGTCCAGGCTCTGCAGCGCGACGCGTTGGCCGGCGATGCGCCGGTCCGATGCTGATCGCTGCCTCGCCGCCGACCACGAGCGAGATATCGGTCGAGGTTCCACCCATGTCGAAGGGAATGAGGTCGCCGTGCTGGCTGAGCTGGCCGGCATACTGGCTGCCGGCAACGCCGCCGGCCGGACCGGAGAGCACGCTGCCGGCAGCCAGCCGCACCGCCTCGGCGATGCGTGGCGACGCCGCCGTGCGATTGGATGATCAAGCACCGGAGCGTGGAAGCCCGGCCGAACGCGAAGCGCGTCTCGAGGCGCAGTCGAGATAGCGCTCCAGCGCCGGGCCGACGTAGGCGTTGACCACGGTGGTGCAGACGCGATCGTACTCCTTGATCTGGGGCAGAACGTCCGACGACAGGCGCGACATAGACGCCCGGCATCGCCGCACGCACGGCCTCGGCGGTGGCGCGCTCGTGGCTGGCATCGCGCCAGCTGTGCGAGGTAGCAGATCAGCAACGGCCTCGACGCGTTGGCGCGTCGAGGACGCGCGATCGCCGCCGTCGAGCGAGCCGCGGTCGAGCGCGATCTCGACCGCGACCATCCGGCCGAATGCGCTCGCGCACACCCAGCCGGCGTTCGCGCGGCACGAGCTGCGTCGGCGGCGGCTGGCGCAAATTGTAGCGATCGTCCTTGAGCCCCTCGCGCATCTCGATGATGTCGCGATGGCCTGCCGTGGTCAGCAGGCCGACCTTGGCGCCCTTGTGCTCGAGCAGCAGCGTTGGTGGCAACCGTTGTGCCATGGACGATCCGCTCGGTGCGCGCGAGCATGGTGCCGGTATCGATCCCGAGCGCCTCCGCCAGCCGATCGAGGCCCGCCATCACCCCGAGCGACTGGTCGGCCGGCGTCGACGCCACCTTGGCCAGCGTGACACGACCCTGCGCATCGACGGACACGAGATCCGTGAAGGTGCCGCCGACATCGATGCCGATCCGAAACATCGCCTCAGCTCGATCCTGGCCGAGACGAATCCTAGCGTCTACGTCGCGCGTCGCGCTCCGGCGCCGTGCGCAGCTTGCCGTCACCCCAGCCGCCGCCACCACCCGAGTGCGCGTTGAGGACGTCGCCGGGCCTCAGCACGATGCCCGTCTCCTTGGTCTTGAGCGGCCGATCGGGCGCGGCCGGCCGACTGCAGCCAGTACCGATGCGGCTTGCCGTCCTCGCCGCCGAGCAGGCCGCAGGCGCCGTATTTGATGCCGTCGCCGGCGGTATTGCCGACGCGCCGGCTCGCTCGTCTCGATGACGAGCTCGAGCTCGCCGCCCGGACCGCCGCGATGGCGTCCGTCGCCGCCGCTGTCGGGGCGGAACTCGTGGCGGCGAAAGTGCAGGGGAAAGCGCACCTCCTGCACCTCGATGCTGCCGAACTTGATGCCGCCGGCCGCCTGCCACTCGCCCGCACCCTGGCCAGCCGTCGCCCGCCGAGGAGCCGCCGCCGCCCGGCCGCGCCTGAAACAGATGCCAGATGAACGGCTTGCTCGTTGCGCGGGTCGATGCCCTGCACGGCCATGCGGAAGCGTCGGCCCCAGCCAGCCATCGCGCGCTCGGGACATGCCGGCGCCAGCGCGCGGATGATCGCCTCGATGATCTCCTGGCCGCAGTGATTGGTGCACAACGTCACCGGCGCGCCGGGCCGCGGCCAGACGATGGTGCCTTCCTTGAGCTTCAACGTCAGCGGCCGGAAGGCGCCGTCGTTCTTCGGGATGTCCGGATCGATCAGGTAGGCGAGCGCCACCACCGCCGCGGAGTAGCGTGTTGGCATAGGAGGAGTTGATGAAGCCCGTCACCTGGGGGTGGCTGTCGGTGAGATCGATGCTCGAGGTCGCTGCCGTGCTTGGTGACGCGCGCGCGGATATGGATGTCGCTGGGCGCCGTGACCATCGTCGTCGAGGAACGCCTCGCCCTCGTAGACGCCATCCTTCCAGCTCGGCGATGATGGCGCGCACCTAGCCGCTCGGCATTATCGAGCACGGCCGCGACCGCCGCATGCGTCGATCGCCGAGCCGAACTCGGCGAGCAGCTGTCCCAGGCGCCGCTCGCCGATGCGCGCCGAGCCGATCATGGCCGCCGAGATCGCCACGGAAATCGCGGGGATGGCGCACGTTGAGCACGATCATCTCGTAGACGTCCTCGCGCCGTCTGCCCTGCTCGTAGAGCTTGCAACGGCGGAATGCGGATGCCTTCCTGATAGATCTCGGTAGCGCTGGCGTTGTAGGCCCCGTGCGTGGCGCCGCCGATGTCGCTCTGGTGCGAGCGGTTGATCGACCAGAACAGCCAGGCGGTCGCTCGTCGAAGACCGGGACGAACGCGGTGAGATCCGGCAGATGGTTGCCACCCCGGTAGGGATCGTTCGAGCAGGTAGACGTCGCCTGGTCGGATCGCTGCCCTTGAAGAACTCGTGCACGGCGCTTGAGCGGCGAAGGGCAGAGCGCCGACGTGGATCGGCACATGCTCGGCCTGGGCAATCAAGCGACCCTCGGGATCGCATAGCGCGGTTGAAAAGTCTCGGCTCGAGTTCAGGATCTGCGAGTAAGACGTGCGCAACATGGCCTCGCCCATCTCCTCGACGATGGCGCGAAGCCGATGCTGGACCACCGAGACGGTGATCGGATCGACGGCAGGGATCATGGTGCGGAAGGTCCTGAGGCGGTGGTTCCAGCAATTCGCAAGGGACGGCGAACATGCATTGCCCTGCCGATTTCGGTCAACACGCCCGGGCGTTTGGCTGGGGTGCTGGCCTCGGCCTCGGCGTCAAGGCTCCGACATGAACGGCCGCGCAGCGTGCAAAACTCCTCGACTGCTGCGAACAGGCTGTCGCACTCGGCGGCTCCCAGCGGCAGGCTCATCGCAATCATGCCGCGTCGCGCGATATAGATCCCGGCCGCCAGCAGATCGAAGAAGTAGAGCTCGCGCAAAGCCTCCTCCTTGGCGCGTGGCACCATACGGACGCTCGATCGGTCCGGCGCGGAAATGCGGCTGCATCATGCTACCCAACCCGCTGAAGTGCATGTCGACGGCGCGCGTGCGGCAGATGTCGTTCAGCCTCGCACGCACGCTCCTCGCCACGCGCAAACAGCGCCTCGGCGGCGGCGGCATCGAAGATCTCGCCCATGGCGACCACGCCGCCCGCCATCGTCATAACGTTGTTGTTGAAGGTTCCGGAATGGATCAGGGCGCCGGGCCGATGGGCGTCGAAAAGGTCCATTACGTCGGCGCGACCGCCGAAGGCGCCGAAGCTCATGCCGCCGGCCATGTACTTGCCAAGCGTCGTCAGGTCCGGTGTTATGCCGCGCAGCTTCTGGAGGCCGCCCGCGGAATGCCTGCTGGTCATCACCTCATCAAACAGCAAAAGGACGCCCAGCTTCGCGGCTGGCCTGCCGCAATGCGGCAAGAAATTCGGGCCGGGCGGGTATACAGCCGCCCGAGCCCATCATCGGCTCTAGAATGACGGCCGCGATGTCCCCGGCATGCGCGCGAAGAACCTCGAGCGTTTGTTGGGTATCGTTGTAGTCGGCCAAGCGTAATCGGTATCGGTGAATTGATCGGGCTGCCGCCACCGACCAGCGTCAATAGCCCTCCGTGGTATCCGCCCCGAAAGGCAAGCATGCCTGGGCGACCGGCAGAAGGCTCGCGCGGCCCCGAGCGCCATCATGTTGGCCTCGGTGCCGCTGTTGGTGAAGCGCACGCGCTCGAGCTGAGGGAAAGCGTGCGCACAGCAACGCTGCCAACTGCGCTTCGCGTTCTCCGACCGCGGCCAAGTTGAGGCCTTGGTCTATTGCAGCATGCAAAGCCGCCTGAATGCGCGCCTCGGAATGGCCGAAGAGACCGGCCGTGTATTCGCCGCAGAAGTCGACGTAGCGGTGACCGTCTACGTCCTCGAGAAAGCAGCCATGCCCACGCACCATTGCCGTTGGAAACGGCGTATAAAACAGGACCGAACGCGTGTTGCCCCCCGGCAGGACTCCGCGCTGCCCGATGGATGCGTTCGCTCTCCGGGCGGGCCGAACGATAGCGCTCCCGGGCCTCCGCGAGCGCGGTATCGAGATCGCTGTTGCGCTGTTGGCTTGGGCTCATGTGCGCTCTTCCTATGGGTTTGGGCCAGCACTGCAGGCCAACGGTGCTGCACCTGCGCGCGCTAGGTGCAAAGCCGGGGGCGGCGGCATTTTGCACGAGCGCTAGCCCGAGCGCGATAGCCGGCTTTCACCTGCCCGATCCTGCGGGCAAGGCGTAGCGCAAAGGGGGTGCCATTCCGCGCGGGGCCTTGCGCTTCGGGCTTGGCCCCGGGGCGGCGAGCCTCGGCAGAATCGAAAATAGCGGGCCAAACGCTGGTTTGCCCTCGCAGCGGCGAACACCGCTGGATGTTGCGCCGGCATGACAAACAAGTCTGCTTGGCCGCCGGACGCGCGCAGGCTTTGAAGCTCGGCAAGTGGGCAACGGGCAATGCTTGACTGGTTTCAGCGGCTGCTGCCTCGAGGAGAAAGTTTTTCTCCATTATTTGAACGCCACGCCGCGTCAATCGCCGCCGCGGCGCAAGCCTTGCGACGCATGCTCGATGGCGGGGAAGCGATACCGGGCCACTATCGCGCGGTCATGCGCCACGAGGAGGAAGCCGACGCCATCACCCGCGAGGTGCTGCTCGGGGTGCGAAGCACCTTCATCACGCCGTTCGATCGCGGCGACATCAAGGATCTGATCACCGCCATGGATGACGCGATCGATCAGATGCAAAAGACGGCGAAGGTCATCGTGCTGTTCGAAATGAACACCTTTGCATCGCATGCGCTGCATCGCCGACAGTATCGGCGAGTGCTCCGAGCCTGTGGGCAGGGCGATGCCGCTGCTCGCCAACATCGGACAACGCGCGGGACAGTTGACCGAGATCTGCCAGCAGATCAGCCGCATCGAGGGACAGGCCGATGACGTTTACGATCAGGGCCTCAAGCAACTCTACCCTGCGCGTGAAGGGCGGCGATACCATGGAATTCGTGCGTTGCAACGAGATCTACGACCATCTGGAGAAGAGTGTCGACCGCTTCGACGATATTGCCAATCATGATACGAGGGCACTGTCATCGAGCACGTATAGGTTGGCGAGGATGGGGCATGGATGCCGCCGGCTTGGGATTATTGTTCGGCCTGATCGCAGTCGCCCTCATTTTCGATTTCTCAACGGCCTGCATGACGCGGCCAACTTCATCGCGACCATCGTCTCCACGAGGGTTCTGCCTCCCCGATGCCGCCGTGTCTGGGCCTCTTTCTTCAACTTTATCGCCTTTCTTGTTCTTCGGTTTGCACGTGGCGCAACCTTGGGCACCGGCATTGTCGATCCAGCCGTCGTGACGCCGCGGGTCATCTTTGCCGCCCTGACGGCCGCCATCGTCTGGAACTTGGCGACCTGGTGGGCCGGAATACCATCGAGCAGCTCACATGCGCTGATCGGTGGGCTCATCGGGGCGGGGCTGGCCAGCGCCGGGCTCAGCGCCATCGTCTGGTCGGGAGTGCTCAAGACGGTCGGCGCGATCGTCCTGTCGCCGGCCGTAGGGTTCGCCCTTCGCCCTGGCGCTGGTGTTGGGCGTCTCCTGACCTTCCTCGGCAACACCCCCTTTGCGGTCGACCGCCTGTTCCGGCGCCTTCAGTTTGTCTCCGCGGCGCTCTATTCTGCTGGACATGGCGGCAACGACGCGCAAAAGACCATGGGCATCATCGCCGGATTGCTGTTTGCCCAGGGACATCTGGGTGATGCCTTCTATGTGCCATTGTGGGTGGTCCTTAGTTGTCAGGCGGCGATGGCGCTGGGCACGCTGTTTGGCGGCTGGCGCATTGTCAAGACCATGGGGTCGAAGATTACCCGCCTCACGCCAATGCAGGGATTTTGCGCGGAAACCGGCGGCGCCCTCACCCTGTTTGCCGCCAATTGGCTCGGCATTCCCGTCTCCACCAGCCACACGATCACCGGCGCCATTGTCGGTGTCGGCGGCACGACGAGGTCTCGGCGGTCCGCTGGAACGTCGCCAGCGATGTGGTCACCGCCTGGCTGCTTACGCTTCCAGCCGCCGCTTTAATTTCCGCCCTTGCCTATGCGGTCCTGACGCCCTTTGCTTGAAGTCGCGGGATCGAAACACAAGGCAGCTTTGGGCCGCGGTTTGGCGGCGCCTGCCGCCGCCCGCGCGCAACGGACAATTGCGCCGTCATCGAGTAAGCTGGTGGGGTTCGGCAGTTTTCGAGCCATGTCATGCACCGGCCCAACGTCAAAGACTTTGCTGGCTGGAATGCTCTTTCTGGCCTTCGGGCTGGCGTTCCTGCTGCTGGCACAAGGCTATCCCATGGGAGCGCGCGGCGCATGGGGCCTGGTTATTTTCCCCAGCTGCTGTCGCTGCTGCTGATCGCTATCGGCGTTGCCACGGCGCTGCGCGCCTTGCTCAGCCAGGCGGTGCCGGTCGGCAGCATCGCGCTGAAAGCACTGCTGTTGCTGAGTTTGGCCGTGGTGGCGTTCGGTTTCACCTGTCGAGCGCGGCGGGCTCGCCATCGCCGTCGTGGTCTTGGTGCTGCTCTCGAGCGCGGCAAGCCATACCTTTCGCCTGCCTCAGGCGCTGGCACTCGCCTTGGCGCTGGCCGCCTTCTCGGCCCTGCTGTTCGGATTTGGGCTGGGCCTGCCCTTCCCCATCCTGCGTTTTTGGGGCTGAGCGGCGGTGACAGACATCCTCGCCAATCTCGCCACCGGTTGCGCCACCGCGTTCTCCACCTTGAACCTGCTGCTATTGCTTCCTCGGCGTCTTGCTGGGCACGCTGGTCGGCGTTCTGCCCGGGCTCGGGCCGGTCGCAACCATCGCCATGCTGCTGCCGGCGACCCTGACGCTGCCCGCTGAGTCGGCGTTGATCATGCTGGCCGGCATCTATTACGGCGCGCAGTATGGCGGTTCCACCACGGCCATCCTGATCAACCTGCCGGGCGAATCCTCCTCGGTGGTCACCACCCTCGACGGGCACGCCATGGCGCAGCAAGGCCGCGCCGGCGCCGCGCTCGCCACCGCCGCGATCGGCTCGTTTTTCGCCGGCACGGTGGCGACCTTCGTGATCGCCTTCCTCGCCCCACCGCTAGCCAACCTGGCCCTACGCTTCCAGGCGCCGGAGTATTTTTCGCTGATGGTGCTAGGGCTTGTCGCCTCCATCGTGCTGGCGCAAGCCTCCTCATCAAGGCGCCTCGGCATGGTGCTGCTTGGCCTCCTGCTGGGCCTCGTCGGCACCGACCTCACCTCGGGCACGCAACGCTTCACCTTTGGCGTTGCTGCCTTGAGTGATGGCATCAATTTCGTCGTTGTCGCCATGGGGATCTTCGGCATCGCCGAGATCGTGCGCAATCTCGAAGACAAACGCACGCGCGATGTGCTCGTGCAGGAGATCGGTGGCCTGCTGGCCCAGCCGCAGCGATTGCCGGCGCATGGTTGCTCCCATCCTGCGCGGTACGGCGCTGGGCTCCCTGCTCGGCATTCTGCCGGGCGGTGGCGCCCTGCTCGCCTCCTTTGCCGCCTACGCCCTGGAGAAGAAAGTGTCCCCTCATGCGGCCGCAGTTCGGCCGCGGGGCGATCGAGGGCGTGGCCGCACCCGAAGCAGCCAACAATGCCGGGGCGCAAACTTCTTTCATCCCCATGCTGACGCTCGGCATTCCTCCAATCCGGTCATGGCACTCGATGATCGGTGCCCTGATCATCCAGGGCATTCGCCCGGGACCCAACGTGATGGTCGAACAGGCGCCCCTGTTTTGGGGCGTGGTCGTATCGATGTGGATTGGCAATCTGTTCCTATTGCTGCTCAACCTGCCGCTGATCGGTTTGTGGGTGCGCCTCCTTGCCGTCCCCTATCACCTGCTGTTTCCGGTGATCTTGGTATTTTCGGCGGTCGGGGTCCTCAGTCTCGCCAACGCTCCCATGGATGTGTACTTGCTGGCGCTCTTTGGCGTTCTTGGTTACGCCTTCGCCAAGCTTGGCTGCGAACCGGCACCACTGCTGTTGGGCTACATTCTGGGACCGATGATGGAGGAATATCTGCGCCGCGCACTGACGCTGTCGCGCGGCGATCCCATGATCTTCCTGGCGCGACCGATCAGCGCCGCCATGCTGATAATCGCGCTGCTGGCGCTGTGCACCCTGGTATTGCCCAGCGTGCGCGCAACGCGCAGCAAGGCGTTGGCGGAATAGGAGCCGCAGATGGAAGCGCACGCATGGGTCGATGGGGCCGTTTGACGCTTCGCTACGGGGCGGCGCCAATGCCAAGATCTGCCGGCGAGCCAGATGCCGCTTGCGAGGATGTGTCATGGCCCAATGCGCAATCAAGGTCTACTCCGACTACAAAAGTCCATACGCCTATCTGGCGAAGGATCTGGTCTACGAGCTCGAGCGCGAAACGGGCGCGCGGATCGAGTGGCTACCCTATACCCTCGATATTCCGGCCTATCTCGGCAGCGCCAGCGTCGATGCCGGCGGCAACGTGATGGAGGCGAACCGGAACGCGCACCAGTGGCGCCGGGTCAAGATTACAGCTATATGGACTGTCGGCGCGAGGCCAACCGGCGCGGCCTGACGATCCGGGGTCCCAGGAAGATATTCGATTCCCGCCCTTGCCAATATCGGCATGCTCTATGCGGCACAGCAGGGCGTCTTTCGCGCCTATCACGATCGCGCTTTTCGAGCTGTTTTGGCGGCGCGAGTTGGACCTGGAGAATGCCGCGGCCTTGGCGGCGGTCTTGCGGCATTGCGGTGCTCCCACCAGCGAGTTTGTCGACTTCCTGGACGGTCAGGGCGCTCGCGCGCTTGCCGAGATCCGCAGCCAAGCGGAGGCCGCCGGGGTCTTTGGCGTGCCGAGCTTCCTGTTTGCCGATGGCGACCTCTATTGGGGGCGCGAGCACTCGCCCGCGTCCGCGAGGCGAGCCTCGGCCAAACCATAGCCGGCCTGCCTCGCCGCGCCTCCACGGTCCCTTCAATAGGGGGTAATAACGTTCACCAGGGCGTGCCCGTCGCTCCTTGAGCACCGCATTGCGCGCGGCCAGCAAGGTGCTGGCTAGCTCCGCCGGGTGCTCCACGCGGGCCGCAAAGGCGCCGTGCGCCTCGGCGTAGCGTTCAAACGGCCGGGCTCGGGCGACAGGTCGGCCAGCCCAGTTCCATTCTCGCGTCCCGCCGCGCCGGAGGCGAACATCGACATCGTGGCGTTGCGCACGGCGCCGTAGCGCGCGTTGTTGAAGATCACCATCGCGATCGGCAGCTCGATGCGCCTCGGCCGCCCAATGGCAGGCGGTCGGGTTGGCGAAGATCATGCCGCCGTCGCCGATGGTCGCCACCACGAACCGGTCGGGTGCGGCGAGCTTGGCGCCCAGCGCCGCGCCGACGCTCCAGCCGAGCCCGCCGGCCGGGCTCAGGGCAAAATAGCTGCCGGGTCGCGTGCGCGCGCAGTGCTCGAGCCGCAGCTGGTATTCGTTGAAGATGAGCCCGTCCGGCCCGGCGACCTCGCCGACGCAGCGGCTCAAATACTCCGGCGAGATGTGCGGCGCATCGGCCGCCAGGCTCGCGCCTCCGTCTTTGCGCAGCGCCGCGGCCGCGCTCGCGCGCCCACGCCCGGCGCTCCTCGACCGCGCGCCTGCCGGTCCCGCGCGCGCGCTCCGAGCGCCGCCTCCAGCGCGCCGCAGCGCCGCGCCGGCATCGGCCGCAATCGACAAGATGGCTCGGAAACGAGCGCATGGGATAGCGCAGGAACGCCGGGTCCTCGCCGATGTGGGCAACGCGCGCCGACGGCCGGCGGCGCCTTGATGCTCGGCATCCACGGCACGTCGGCCTCGATGACGACGATGAGATCCGCATCGTCCAGGAACGGGATCGGGATCGAAGCCGTGGTGCAGTGGGATGATCGCGTCGGCAGGCACAAGATAGCGCGGCGTGTGCGCGACGACCGGCAGCGCGAAGCGCTCGGCGATCCTGGCCCAGCGCTGTGCGCCTCCTCCGCGCACGCGGCCCACGCTGGAGGCGATCAGCAGCGGGCCGCTCGGCCTCCATCAGCCAGTCGGCGAGGCGCGCAATCGGCGCCGGGTCGGGATGCGGCGCGGACGGCAAGGCTGCGCGGCTCGGTCGACGCTGTCGCGTCCCGGCCGGCGCCGACAGCGGCTCGCGCGGCAGCATCAGGTACACCGGGCCGCGCGGCGCGGCCATCGCCGCTTCCACCGCGCGCGCCACGACCGCGCCGGCCTGGCGCGGGATTGCGCAGCTCGTAGTCCCACTTGACGAACTCGCGCACCATGCCGGCCTGGTCGAACATCTCCTGCGCCCAGTGGATCGGCCGGCTGCGCGCCCCGAACGCGCCTCGCCTCCATGATCGGCGAGCGCCCGGCCATCAGCAGCAGCGGCACGCGGTCGCGCGCGGCATTGGCGAGCAGGTTGATGGTGTTGGCGGTGCCGACGTTGACGTGCACCATCACCGCCTGCGGCGCGCCCGTCATCAGGTAGGCGCCGTGCGCCATGGCCACGGCGAGGTTCTCGTGCGGCACCAGGACCGGGCCGCGGCACCTTCGCCGCCGCTCGCCTTGGCGCGCGCGAAACCTTCCACGATCGGCGGAAAGTCGGTGCCGGGATTGGCGAAGAAATACTCAATCCCATGCCGGCTGCAGCGACGCCAGCAGCACGTCGGCGGCGGTTGCGGCCAGCGTCGTGCCGGCGGCTGCCCACGGCTCATGCGGTGTCTTGGCCATCCTAGTCGAGCTTGATGTTGGCGGCCTTGGCGATCGTCGCCCAGCGCGACGAGTCCTGCGGCGATCATGGCGGCGAGCGCCGCGCGGTGCTGCCGCGCCGGATCGACCGGCAGCCCCATCAGGCGCTCGCGCACGTCGGGCAGCCTGATGATCTCGATCAGCTCCTCTCGCAGCTTCTTGACGATTGCCGTCGGGCGTGGCCGACCGGCGCGAACAGCCCCGACCACAGACGCACGTCGAGATCGGGCACGCCGGCCTCCGCCATGGTCGGCACGTCCGGGTAGTCCCGCCAAGCGCTCGGCTGGCGGTGACCGCCAGCGCCCTGATGCTTGACCGGCCTTCAGGTGGCCCGCCACCGGCGGCGCGTCGGCGAGCGCCACCAGCACCTCGCCGCCGACCACGGCGGTCAGCATCTCGCCGCTGCTCTTGTAGGCGATGTGCTCGAGTGGGTGCGCCGGTCTTCAGCTTGAACAGCTCGGTGGCGAGCTGGAAGGCTGGCCGACGAGCTCGCATAGTTGGCCTTGGCCGGGATTGGCCTTGGCGTAGGCCACCAGCTCCGGCACGCGTACTTGCCGGCGCGCGTCGGCATTGACGCATAAGCAGCAGCGGGAAGGAGGCGATCATGCGAGATCGGCACGAAATCGCGCAACGGTGTCGTAGGACAGCTTGCTGTAGACGGCAGGGTTGATGGTCATGGCGCCGGTGGCGCCCGACCAGCAGCGTGTAGCCGTCCGGCGCGGCCTTGGCCACGTACTCGGTGGCGATGATGGCGCCGGCGCCGGGCTTGTTCTCCACCAGCACTGGCTGGCCCAGGCGCTCGCTCAGCTTCTGCGCCATGATCAGGCGCGCGAAGATGTCGTTGCCGCCGCCGGGCCCGAAGCCGACGATGATGCGGATCGGCTTCGCCGGGAAGCCTTGGGCTAGATCGCCCTGGGCGCGCGCGCGCAGGCCACGCCGGCGCCGACCCCATCGCCGGGAGGCCGCTCACGAAGCGCCGTCGCGTCGCCTGGTGCCCGTCGGCGCATGTTCGCCCCTGGCTGGCGCACGGCAGATGCTCTCAACCAGGCGCTCGTCACCTCTTGCCGATTGGCAGCTGGTTGAAGGCTGAGCGTCTTTGTCGAGGCGGATCTCGGGCGGCAAGCCGAGCACGCGCTCGGCGATGATGTTGCGCATGATCTCGTCCGGAGCCGCCGGCGATGCGCGAGGCGGGCGACGTCATCAGGGTCTGCTGGAACACGGCGGCAAGCGGCGCCAGCTCCGGGTCGGTCGAGGACGCCGCCCTGCTCCATGAGGTCCATGGCGAAGGCGGCGATGCTTCTGCAGCATTGGAGCCGTTGACGAGCTTGCCGAGCGGGATCTCGGGCCTGGCGTGTCGCCACGCGACAGGGCCGGTCATGGTGCGGAAGTGTGACGTATTTGAGGCCCTGGCTCGGCACGTACCAGTCGGCAAGCTTGTCGCGCACGGCCTCGTTCTTCAGGGCCGGACCGTCGTCCAGCTCGATCTTGCGGGCGAGCTCGAAGATGTCCTCGACGCCGACGCCGACGCGACCGCCGATGGTGTAGCGTTCGTTCATCAGCGTCGTCAGCGCCACCTTCCAGCCTTCACCGACGGCACCTAGGCGCTGGCTGTCGGGGATGCGCACGTCCGGTGAAGAACACCGTCGTTGAAGTGCGATGCGCCCGAGATCTGCTTGATCGGTCGGATCTCGATGCCCGGCGACTTCATGTCGATGAAGAAATAGGTCAGGCCCTCGTGCTTCGTGCGCCGTGAAGTCGCTGCGCGTGACCAGCACGCCCCAGTCGCAGTAGTGCGCGCCCGAGGTCCAGATCTTCTGGCCGTTGACGATCCAATCGCTGCCGTCGCGGCTCTGCGCGCGTGCGCAAGCCAGCAAGGTCGGAGCCGGCGGCCGGCTCGGAGAAGAGCTGGCACCAGATCTCCTCGCCGCGCAGAGCCTTCCTGGCAAAGCGGTCGCGGATGTCGCTGGCGTGCCCCAGGTGCAGAGCGTCGGGATGCACATGCCGAGGCCCGATGTCGAATGAGGCCGCGCGGCACGGCGTACTTGGCTTCCTCCTGATCGTAGATCACCTGCTGGATGGCGCTGCCGCCGCCTGTCCGCCCCAGTCCTTCGACCAGGTGATGCCGGCGTAGCCGGCGTCGGCCTCTTTGCCTGCCAGGCCTTGGCGCGCTGGCGAAACTCGGGATCCTCGTTGCCGGCGCGGTAAACCATGCCGGTGCCGGGCTCGCGGCGCTCGGCGCCCTGGTCGAGGAAGGCGCGCACGCCGGCGCGGAATTGGGCTTCCTCAGGCGTGTCTTCGAAATCCATGGCTTCCCTCCGCTCACAAGCGGGCGTTGGCCGTCTCGAGCTCGGGCGATGAGGCGGCTCTTTCCACAGCCTGGTGCTGCCGAGCGCCAGCGACAGCAGCTTGGCCCGGCGATAGTGCAGATGGCAATCGAACTCCCAGGTGAAACCCATGCCGCCGTGCACCTGGATGTTCTCCTTGGCCGCCAGGAAATAGGCCTCGTTCGCCGAGATCCGGGCCGCCGCGGCCGCCAGCGGCAGCTCGGCGGCATCGCGCGCTGAGCGCCCAGGCGCCGTAGTAGGCGTTGGACGCGCGCGAGCTCGGTTGCGACGTAGACGTCGGCAAGCTTGTGCTTGATCGCCTGAAACGAGCCGATGGGGCGAGCCGAAGGCGTAGCGCTCCAGCGCATAGTCGCGCGCCATCTCCAGCGACCTTTGCGCGCCCGCCCACCTGCTCGAAGGCGAACGAGCACGGCGGCGCGGTCCTCGACCCGCCGCAGCAGGCGCCTCGCCCGCGCCCGGCTCGCCGATGCGCTTCGGCGGCGCGCTGGCGAAACCGATGCGCGCATGCGAGCGGCTGGGATCGATGGTCTCGACGGCATGGCGCGAAACGCCAGGTCCAGTGAGATCGACCAATCGCCAGCGCGAGGCCGCGGTCGCCCTGCGCCGCCACGACCGCCAGGTCGGCGACATCGCCGTCGGGCACCGGGCAGCTTCTCTCCGGTGAGAGCGCCGCCGCGCAAGGTGGTGCGCAGCTTGCTGGGCATCGGCCTTGCCGGGCCCTTCGGCCATGGCCAGCGTGCCGATGATGCGTGCCGCTGGCGCAGCTTCGGCAGCCAAGCCTGCTTCTGCGCCTCGCTGCCCGCCGAGCGATGATGGCTTCCGCCGCCGAGATAGATCGATGAGGAGAAGGGCACCGGCGCCAGCGCGGAGCCCAGTTCCTCGCGCGAGCACGCACAGCCCGAGGTGGCCGAGCCCGCGCCGCCGTAGGCCTCGGGAATGGCCGCGCCGGTCCAGCCCATGGCGGCAATCTCCTTCCAGAGCGCCTAGTCGTAGGGCTCCGGTCCCTCCAGCACGCGCCGCACCGTCGCGGCAGGGCAGCGCTCGCGCAGGAATTTACGCGCCTCGCTCGCGCAGCGCCTTCAGGTCGTCGCTGAAATCGAAGTTCATGGGCTCGTCCTGAGATCCTGCGAGCGTCCCCGCAAATGCTTTACGTCGGCAGGCGGGCCGTAATCTCGCGCAGCGAACCGCCGCTTTCGGCCAGCTGCTGCAATAACTCGGACGGCCGCCAGCGTGCGCCGTAGCGCTGGGTGCCAGATCGCCACCTGGTTATACACCTGGCGGGTACCGATCTGGTCGGCCCGAATACATCAAACCGCCACGGTAGCGGGGAAAGCCAGAAGCCATTGAGCCACATCACATCGATATCGCTGGCGCGCAGCGCCTTGCCTTCTTGCAGGATCTTGCAGGCTTCGTTGACGGAGGAAACAGCAGGCGGTGCAGAATTTCCTCGTCCGTGAAGCTCCTTCCGTGTGATGCCGAGCTCGCCAACCACGGTCTTGATGATCTCCTGCACTGGGGTCGATGATGGGGTGCGGTCGTTGTCCTGGTAGCGATACCAGCCCGCGCCCGTCTTCTGACCCAGCCGCCCCATCTCCACCAGCCGGTCCGTGATCGGCGAGCCGCGGATAATTGGGATCGGCCGCGCGCGCGCGCTTGCGGGTGGCGTAGCCTGATGTCGAGGCCCGACATATCGTTGACCGCGAACGGACCCCATCGGGGTAGCCGAACGCGACCGTGGCCCTCGTCGACCTGCTCAGGCAGGGCGCCCTCCTCGACCATCAGGCCCTGCTCGCAGTTGAACGGGATGCGCGGTGCGATTGGCGACGAAGCCGTCGCAAATTGCCGGCATACGCGCTGATCTTGCCGATGTCGCGTCCAGTTTCATGGCGGCGGGCCAGGTCTACGGGCGAGCGTCTTCGCCCCATGACGACCACCTCGAAGGTCTTCATCACATTGGCGGGCACAAAAAGTGCGTCCCGGCCACGGCCTCGGGCCGCTTGGTGACCGCTGGCGATCTGTCGAGTATCCAGCGCCGATGTGTTGGAGAACATGAAGGGCGCCCGGCTTCATACCGCATCGAGTTGAGCGAACACCTCGCTTCTTGACGGGCATCCTCCTCGAAGACGGCTTCGATCACCGCGTCGCAATCGGCAATCGCCGCGAAACTTTCAACCGGCTCGAGCAAAGCCAAACGCCGCTCCAGCTCGGCTTGCGTGAGGCTGTGCCGCGCCGGACGCTGGTTGCGTAGTTGGCGCGGATCCGCTGCATACCCCTAGCCAGCACCTCGGGCGAAGCATCGAGCAGCTTTCACCGGGACGCCGTGGTCGGCGAAGCTCATGGCAATGCCGCCGCCCATGGTGCCTGCCCCGACGACGGCGGCCGTCTGATCTCCGGGAAGCTTGAGGTCTTTCGGCAGGGTCGGGATCTTGGCGACCTCACGCTCGGCAAAGAAGCGCATAGCGCAGCGCCTTTGCCTCCTCGGTGTTTTCCAGTTCCGCGAACAATTTTCGTTCCGTGGCGATGCCCTCGTCGAACGGCTGGTTTACCGCCGCCTCGACGCTACGCGATGCAATGGTAGGGTGCCTTTTGGTTCTCAGGAGCCTTGCGATCAGCGATCGACGTGCCGCTTTGGCGTCAGCCAAACATGCCGGGTCGGCCGCCGGCTGCCGCCAGCCGATCGAGTCCTGCCTGGCGCAGGCGCGGCAGCGCGGGCGTCTTGTCGGCGTTTATGCGCTCGAGCCCAGGCGATGGCTACCGGCGCGCGCGGATCCCACTGCCCGGCACGATCGCGTCAGATGATGCCGAGGGCTTTCGCTGCGCCTCCTCCTGGCTGGCACGCGCCGAGCGCAAGGATCATCATCCAGCGCCCGCTGATCGAGCCCGAGCCACCGCGGCGGCCAGCTGCAGGTGTACCGCCGCCACGCCGGACGGGATGCCACCGATCAGCACCTCCGGCTGATCCGACCTTGGCGCTCAGGACCAGCGATGCGGTATGATGGCGAGGCCGAGCGCGCGCGTCCAAACCGCCGCCAGGGCGCAGCCGTGCAATAGATAAGCGGCGACGACCGGCCTGGAGCTGGCATCGAGCACGTGTCCGGCACCCCAGGTGCTTCGGGGCCGGCCGCAGCGGCCGACAGATTGGCAGAATGTCGGCGCCTGGCGATCAGGCACTGCGGCCGGCGCTTTCGATCGCGACCATGGCACGACGGCCGGATCCTGCGCTCTACCTGTCTCGAGCGCCTCGATGCCGTCCGTACGCGGACGCCCCGGACCCAGCGCATTGACCCTGGCGGGTTATCCTCTCGATGGTGGCGGTACGCCATATGCTGCCTGCTGCGCACGTCAGAACCGGACCAAGGGCGCGTCTTCGTTCATGGCATGGCGTTCCGCCTCCCCACGGTTTGGCCCTGTGCACCGAAGCGTCGGTTTTGTTGCGCACTTTTCCACGGCGCGCAGGATGGCGCGGCGCAGGCTTCCGCGCGACCACCGTACGGACTCGAAGGACCCGTGCGGGCCGAGAAAAGAAGCCCTGAGCTGGCAATGACCTCTGACGTTGGGCTCGCGCCACAAACCGTTTAGGGGGCTGCAAGGTTTGCCGTTCCAAAATTCAGAGGGGGCGCGCGCGCCGCGGGGCCCATCCCCGCTTCTGCGCGAAGGCCCGTGTTTGGCTAAAAGGCGGTTGCCAGCCCGCTGCCAGCGTTATCCCCCCGCGTGGCCCGGGCATTTGGTTAAAAAAGCCTTTTTTGGCGCGTCGCGCATCAAGCTCATTCGCGGCAAGATCCGTTGTCTGCACCCACTCTGTCGGCGAGGGCATCTGCAGCCGAACTCTTGATAGCCGGGGCTGGGCATGCCGAACGGCGGGTCCTGCTGGCGACGTGCGCCCCGTCTCGAGTTTTCTGCGGGGACGCCGCAGCTGCGCTTTCGGGATCGGCGAGGTGACGGCGCAGCGCCTCATCTACGCCAGGACGTGCGATTGGTGACCACCGACCAGTTGTGGTGGCCAAATACGGCGGCGATCGAAGCTTCGGAATGAAGAGCTTCGGGGATTATCGGCCTCCGGACACGCTAAAGACGCGCTAGGGTGCGGTACGGCAAGCAAGTGGACCGCGCGAGCCGCGCCGACTGTGCGGGGAGTTGGATGCGTAAAATCAGTTCAGTACCTGTGCATGTTCGAATGCAAAGGCATTCTGGCGGCGTTGGTGGAGTTGGCACGGCGTTCACGAGCCTGGCGCTCTCGATTTCGGCGCACGACGCTTTGCATCAGCTCGCCTAGGCGCACCTCTTAACGCTGCAACGGCAAGTTCGCTGAATGACGCTGTGCGCCAGAATGAGAAGCAGCTCATCGATCGCGAGGTGCTCGGGGGCTCCAGGGGCGGGACGAGTGGCGGGAGCGCCTCCGGCCTCAGCGTCTTTTCGACGGGAAGGCTGCGGGGCTCCGACCATGACGCGCTGCGCGCTGTGAAACGGTGCTCCAGACTCGGCAATGCGTGG
>ERZ1370068.300-contig-10271_pt1 | contig 30606 bp, 54 predicted proteins | sample MGYA00561227_ERZ1370068 | MGnify/ENA primary metagenome ERZ1370068 (study PRJEB38410, sample SAMEA6850437) | metagenome | study: Metagenomic assessment of the ecological functions of the soil: analysis of the soil microbiota associated with the...
AAGTTACGTATTGCTGTTATGGTTACATCGGATAAAGCTTCAAACCTTCCACGCACCAATGTAACCCTTTTAACCTTGTAACTATGTAACGGAACCCTCACGTCCCTCGCCTTGCGGCTTTTCCGCCCCACCGATCGATTCCCGCATTATCGTGTCCGCCTGCACATTTTTCATGCGCACATAATCCATGATCCCGAGGTTCCGGAACGGAAAGCATCCGCCATTGCCTGCGGAACGAGCGATTCGGCTTCGACCACCTTGGCTCGCATCTCCTGCGTCTTCGCGCGCATTTCCTGCTCGACCGCGACCGCCGCTGCCCGGCGCACTTCGGCCCTGGCCTGGGCGACCCGCTTGTCCGCATCCGCCTGTTCGGCCTGTAATTTCGCGCCGATGTTGTCCCCGATATCGACGTCCGCGATATCGATCGAAAGAATTTCAAACGCGGTCCCGCTATCGAGACCTTTGCTGAGAACGAGCTTGGAAATGCGGTCCGGATTCTCCAACACGTCCTTATAAGTCTCGGCTGAGCCAATCGAGGTCACAATCCCCTCGCCTACCCGCGCAATGATCGTTTCCTCGGTCGCACCGCCGACGAAACGATCGAGATGGGAACGCACCGTGACCCGGGCCTTCACCTTCACCCCGATTCCGTCTTTGGCCACGCCATCGATCGTGTTCCGTCCCATCGCCGCGCTCGGAACATCGATGATCTTGGGATTGATACTGGTGCGAACGGCCTCGAGCACCGTCTTCCCGGTCCCCTTGGTCGCGAGGTCAATCGCGCACGCGCGATTGAAATCGAGCGAGATGCCAGACTTGTCGGCCGCGATCAGCGCAAGAATGACATGGGAAACATCGCCGCCCGCGAGATAATGCGCTTCAAGCGGATCGCTCGGAATGTCGATCCCCGCTTTGACCGCGGTGATCCGGTTATCGACGATCAAGCCGACCGGAACCTTGCGCAGGCGCATCCCGACCATCTTGCCGATTCCGACGGGCGCGTTTGCGATTCGGGCCCGTAACCAGAGACCAAAGAAATTGAAAAGGACAATCGCCAGCACGAGAGCGACGACGCCAAAGGGCGGCAACGCCGATGAGATAAAGAGATTCCATGGCGGAAAGTTACGAAAGTGCGGGGAACGCTGGAAGCGTTAATTGCGGCGGTGTGTGAACCCGGCGCGGTTGCTTCATCTCTGGGGAGCGCGGGCGCCTCGCCCGTCTGTGGTCGTCGCGCCGCGCGGAACTGCTTTACGCGCAAGAAGCTTCCTGCGAATAAAGACAGTGTCCCGCGAGGCGCGTGGCACAGCGGGCGAGGCGCCCGCGCTCCCAAGAGTTTTTCTTCTGTGCGATGGTGCGCCCGGTTTCGGAAAAACATGCGTTGGCAAAGAAACGTGAACCGCCTACAGACGGCGGTAACATAGGTAAACGATGAAATATTTCTCCCTGCTCGATCTCGCGCCGATCATTGAGCGCGGCGACGCCGCGCTCGCCTTTCGCAACACACTCGATCTTGCCCGGCACGCCGAGCAATGGGGTTATCACCGTTATTGGCTGGCAGAACATCACAATCTTCCCGGGATCGCCAGTGCTGCGACCTCGGTAGTCATCGGGCACGTCGCGGGCGGAACCGAGCGCATCCGGTGGGCGCGGGCGGGATCATGTTGCCTAACCATGCGCCGCTGGTGATTGCGGAACAGTTTGGAACTCTGGCCGCACTTTATCCCGGGCGGATCGATCTCGGCTTGGGGCGTGCACCCGGGAGCGATCAACTGACGGCGCGCGCGTTGCGACGCCATCTCGGCAACAGCGACGAAACGTTTCCGCAGGATGTGATCGAGCTGCAATCCTACTTTGAGCCGGCGACTCCGGATCAACGGTTGCAGGCAGTCCGGGCGCGGGGGCGAAGGTCCCGCTTTATTTGTTAGGCTCGAGCGATTTCAGCGCGCGCCTGGCGGCGAGAGCTGGGATTGCCGTTTGCATTTGCGTCGCATTTTGCACCGCAATACCTCGAGGTCGCGCTCGCGCTTTATCGGCAAAATTTCAAACCCTCGGCCGAGCTCGCGCAGCCGCACGCGATGATCGGGGTCGGCATTTTCGCCGCCGAAACCGACGGGGAAGCCGAACGGCTCCGCGACTTCCTCCCAGCTGCAATTTCTGGGCATGATTCGCGGGCACCCGGGCAAAGCTTCCCCACCGGTTGATTCAATGGAGGGACGCTGGAGCGCAATGGAGGAAGCCGCCGTGCGCGAGCGAATGCGATGCGCGGCGATCGGTTCGCCCAAGACTGTGCGCCGGCGTGTGGAAGAACTGCTCGAGGAAACTGCCGCGGATGAAATTATCGGCACCGCCCAGATCTACGATCACGCCGCGCGTCTCCCGCTCCTTCGAGATCGCGTCTGAAGTGCTCGCCCGATTCGTTAGGCACGATTCATTTGTCGAGCGCAGCGCTGATTAAGGGCCTGGGGAGCGCACGCGCCTCGCGTGCACCGTTCGGGCGCCCTCGCCGAACGGAGGAAGGTTCGGCTGTGGTTTCGTGGTCCTTATCGACGCACTCCAGTATTCGCCCCCGGACCGAGGTTGTCCTGTCGTGAGCTTGCGAAGACGCCTTTGTCATCGCGAACTGTTCCGTGGATCAGGGGATGCGGAATTTTCAGGAGAGGCCGCTAGGGAAGCGGCCCGGCGGTTTGAAACCGCCGTTCCTTGATTAACGGCCGCAAAGATTTCCGGGAGCGCACCTGCCTGCAAGCGTCAATCGTTAGGCCAGACTCAATCAATCGAATGAACGGTGTAACTGCCGGCCTGCTTGTCGCGCTCTAACTTCAGCAGTCCACGTTTTTGTGCCTCCAATAACAGGTCATTGAAGGCTTTGAAACCATGGGCGCGCTCGTTGAACCCCGGCCATTGGCGTTTCATCGCCTGCTTCATGAGCGATCCGTGAATCTGATAATCTTCGCCCCGTTCGGCCCGGAGGGCATCAGAGCGTTTTCCCGAGCAGGTCGAGCGCTTCGTCGATCGACGGGGCCGCCGGTTGTTTGCGGGCGACCGTCTCATGTCGTCTGGAAGGCGTTTCGGTTTCGTTAGGCGGGACGGCCGGTCGCCGCTGGGTTTTCCGCTTCACTTCGACCCGCACCAGATCGTCATAGTAGATAAATTCGTCGCAATTACTGATGAACAGCGCCGAGGTCGATTGCTTCACCCCGACGCCGATGACGGTCTTGGCGTTCTCGCGCAATTTGCTCACCAGCGGAGAAAATCGGAATCGCCACTGATGATGACGAAAGTGTCGACGTGGCTCTTGGTGTAACAAAGGTCGAGCGCATCCACGACCATCCGGATATCGGCAGAATTTTTGCCGGATTGGCGAAGGTGCGGGATCTCGATCAACTCGAAGGCCGCTTCGTGGAGCCCGCGCTTAAAGGTCTTGTAGCGCTCGAAATCGCAATACGCTTTTTTGACCACGATGTGGCCCTTGAGGAGAAGGCGCTCGATCACTTTGCGGACGTCGAAGGCGGGAAACTGGGCTTCATGCGCGCCGAGGGCGAGATTTTCGAGATCGAGAAAAACGCCATCGTTGCGTCGGAATCGGAAGAACTCATGGCGTAAGGATGAAAGCCGAATCGATTTCGTGAAAGCGGAAAATTGGTTGGCACTCCTCCAAGATGAATCTTTGCGAATCAGACCTGGGTGGATCGGCCGCTCCGCGGGCGATTGCTTAGCAAAAGCTAAAGCGTTGAGATTGGATAGCTCTAACCAAGAGTGATTCTTTTGTGTGAGTGATCTCCGGTCGCTATCGAGCAAGGGACTGCTCGATCCACCTGGAGATTCTCTCCTGCAGAAGGAAACGGTCCTGGCCGTCCGCCCGAGCCCTCGCCTAACGAGTTGGAGAAAATCAATCGCGACCCCAAATCATCGCCACCGACGTGGTCAGGCTCCCACCCATGTTGAAGGTGAGAAATCTCTTCGCGTTCTCGATCTGGCGCGCGCCGGCCTGCTCGGTGAGATGCTGATAGGCTTCGAACACCTGCCGCACCCCGTTGCGCCGACCGGGTGACCGTCGCCGATTAAGCCGCCGCCAGTGTTGACCGGAATCTCGAAATCGATTTTCCCGCTCACGTGCTCGCCGCCGAACCTGCGGAAGCGCTGTCGCCCCACTCTTGGCCAGCTCGGCGCCTTTGCCCGGCTCGGCGAGTCCGAGAATTTCGTAGGCCACAATTTCGGTGATCGAAAAACAATCGTGCACCTCCGCGCCGTTGCATGTCGCGCGGCTTCAGGTTGGCCATCTTGAATGCATTCTGCGCGGCTTTGCGCGCCGTGCTGAAAGGTCGGCATGTCCTTCTTCTCCAGCGCGAGGTAATCGGTCGTGTGACCATACCCGAGCGAGCTGCGAGAGCTTCGATTTATCGCGCCCGATACGATCGAGGAATTTGCCGGAAACCAAAACGAGCGACGCGGAGCCGTCGGTGATCTGCGAACAATCGGAAACGCGCAGGGGCGGCGCGACGCTCGGGTTCTTGTCCGAGACCTGCGAAGCGCAATCGTAAGTCAGGTTGGCTTCGCGCATTTGCGCCAGCGGATTAAGGGCGGCGTGCGCGTAATTCTTGAACGCGACCGCGGCGAGATCGTCCGGCGATGCGCCATATTTGTCGATGTAAACCTGGGCGATGCGTCCGAACAATTTCGGGAACATGAAATCGCCGTATTCCGGTTTCTCGATGTGATAATCGGCCGCCGCCCCGAGAACATCAGAGCCATCGAGCGGACGACATCGTTTTCTGCTGCTCTGCGCCGACGACGAGAACGGCGTCGTGAAAACCGCCCGCGATCCAGTGCGCGCCTAACAATACCGAGAGGGCGCCGGAAGCGCAGGCCGCTTCGGTGTGCATCGTCGGAATGCCGTGCAAGTTTTTCGTCGATCTCGGGAATGAACGCGCCGAGATGCAGTTGTTTGGTGAACTGTCCGGCGTTGAAATTGCCCACCGCGGCCGCCTGGATCTGGCCGGGATCGATCTGCGCGTCCTCGATCGCTTTCTTCCCGGCCTCGGTGATCAGGTGCCGAATGGTTTTGCCTTCCTTTTTCAGGTTGCGTTTAAAGTCGGTTCGGCCGCCGCCGAGAATGTAAACTGGTTCGTTCATGAGAATGATTGGTTGATGCTTTGGAATTTACCTGCGATTCGAATCGCTGTCATCCGCCCGGAGGAAATCATGCCGCTTTGTGTACCGCGTTCTGCTTCCGTGGATCGGTCGCGCTGATGATGACGCTGACCGACTTTTGATTGAAACCTTTGAAGCCACCCTTGCGCTGCAAATTCTCCAAATGACGCACGATCGACCTTCGCCACAAAATGCTTTTGTAGGATGGGGATTCGGGCGTAGAAATGGGGAACTGATCGATAGACATTAATTCTTTCCCGCAATGGAGCCCGAACGATGACACAGCCACAACCCTACGTCCCCACCGCACGCGAGCAGAAGTTTCTCGAGAGCGTCGAAGAAGGCCGCTATGAGCGGGAAATCATCAGTGGGCTTGCCCCCTTCTTCAACGAGAAGGCGCCGGCGGACATGCTCAGCTTCTACTCCCAAGGACGAGGTGACAAGGCTGAAAGCGCTCAAGGGCACCGATCGTGACGTTGAAGCCCGGATGCCCGTGAAGATCACGCGCCATTACTACGAGCTGGCCAGGACCAGCGCCGCGATTCAGCGCATCGTCAAGGCCGAGCCCCGACGAGACGATGGATCTTGCGGGCTCGGAGGATCCCGGCAACCAGATGGACTACAGCCCCGTCGAGGGCCTGCTGCACAAGTACGAGATGGGACTCATGTACGTCATTTCGACCTGCTCGGCACATTGCCGCTTCTGTTACCGCGAAGAATTGATCGCCCGTAAGCAGATCAAGCGACAGGACGGCACCATCGCGAAGAAGGGTCTCGCGATGATCCCCGAGATCATCCTCTACATCAAGCAGCACAACGCGGCCGTGGCGAAGAACGGCGGCGTGCATCCCGAAAGCGGACGCGAGAAGCTGCGCGAGATCCTGCTGTCGGGCGGCGACGCGATGGTGCTGAACAATTCAAAGATCGCGGCCTGGCTCGGCGCGCTGGCCGAAGCCGGCGTCGAGTCGATCCGCATCGGCACCAAGGATATGGCGTTCTATCCCCAGCGCTTCGACCGCACCTTCCTCTCGATGCTCGATCGATTCCACGAGACCTACCCGCAGGTCGGCCTGCACATGATGCTGCACTTCGAGCACCCAGACGAGTTCCTCGCCAAGGATGCGGAAGGAAACTACGTCGAGGACGCGCAGGGCTTTAAGCAATGGGTCCCCGCGACGGGCGAAGGGATGCGGGGCCTGGCCTCGCGCGGCTGGCTCACCGTGCAGAACCAGGCGCCGATCATGAAGGGCATCAACGATGACGCGGACGCCCTCCGCATTCTGCAGCGCGAGTTCAAGCGCGCCGGCGGCGAGAACCACTACTTCTTCTGCGGGCGCGACATCGTCGCCTACAAGGCGTTCAACGTTCCGATCGAGACCGCGTGGACATATTCTCAACGACCTCGCAAAAGGGGCTGTCGGGCGTCGAGTCCCACGCGCGCCTTTCCATCACACATTACAAAGGCAAGACCGAAGTTGCGGCGGTCACCAACGAGGCGATACCGGGACTCGCGGGCAGCGAGAATGGCGTCTTGATCTTCAAGATTCTTCGGAACGCCGGCAGCGCCCCCGACCGCGGCAAGGTCTGCATCGTCGGCCGCAACCCCGAGGCGCTCTGGTTCGACGACTACGAGGACCGCGTTCTGTTCGACGAGGCCGGCTTGTACGACTACGCGCGGGTGGCGGCTCCCGGACAGGCGCCGGGTCGCGCCACTACTCTTCAAGCCGCGGCGCCGGATCGCGCCAGCTCTTCTCGCCGCCTGCGAATGATCGACAAGCGGGTGGCGAGCGCGGCCGAGGCCGTCTCGGATATTTTCGATGGCGCCACCATCATGTTCGGTGGTTTCGGCGAAGCGGGCAGTCCAATCGAGCTCATCCACGCGCTGATCGACCAGGGCGCCACGAATCTGACGATGATCAGCAACAACTGCGGCAGCGGCCAGGTCGGCCTCGCGGCGCTGCTCAAGGCGGGCCGCGTTTCCAAGGTCGTCTGTTCGTTTCCGCGCACCGCCAACTCGACCGTCTTCCCCGAGCTCTACCGAAGCGGGCGCACGAAATTGGAATTGGTTCCTCAGGAACGCTCGCGGAGCGCATCCGCGCCGGCGGAGCTGGAATCCCGGCGTTCTACACGCCGTCCGCGGTGGGAACGCCGCTGGCGGAAGGCAAGGAATGCCGGGAATTCGGCGGCAGAAAGTATTTGCTTGAGCACGGCATCCGCGCGGACTTCTCGCTCATCAAGGGGCGGGTCGCCGACACCCACGGCAACATCCTCTACAGCAAGACGGCGCGAAACTTCGGCCCGCCGATGGCGATGGCGGGCAAGGTCACGATCGTCCAGGTCGCCGAGGTCGTCGAGCCGGGCAAGCTGGACCCCGAGTCGATCGTCACGCCCGGCATCTTCGTGGATCGCGTCGTCGCCATCGCCAACCCGGCCCACGAATCGGAACTCGTCGAGGCAGGAGCGTCCTACCCATGACGAAGCCGCCAGTGATCGGGCGAACGCGCGAGGAGATGGCGCAGCGCCTGGCGCAGGACATTCCCGACGGCTCGTATGTGAATCTGGGCATTGGCATTCCGGAGCTGGTCGCCAAGTTCGTGCCGGCGGGCCGCTCGCTGATCTACCACACGGAAAATGGCATGCTCGGCATGGGCCCCGCGCCCAGTCCCGGCGAAGGCGATCCCGAGCTGATCAACGCGGGCAAACAGCGCGTGACGGCGCTGCCGGGCGCCGCGTACTTTCATCACGCGGACAGCTTCGCCATGATCCGCGGCGGCCACCTGGATCTTTGCGTGCTCGGCGCGCTCCAGGTCGCGCAGAACGGCGATCTGGCCAACTGGTCCACGGGCGAGCCCGACGCCATCCCCGCAGTCGGCGGCGCCATGGACCTGGTCGCGGGCGTGAAGTCGATCTTCGTCATAACCCAGCATTGCACCAGGGAAGGCGAGGCGAAACTCGTGCAAAAGTGCACCTTTCCGCTGACGGGATGCGCCGTCGTGAACCGCATCTACACCGATCTCGCCGTGATCGAAGTCACGCCGAACGGATTTCGGCTCGTCGAACTGAGCCCCGGCATCGATTTCAATTTTGTGCAGGAGCGCACCGCTGCGCCTCTGCTTCGCAACCCGGAACCGGATCGAAGCAGGCTGACATGACCACGCAAACCGACCTCTCGCGCAGCGCCGCCCTCTACGAGCGGGCCCTCAAAGTCCTTCCCGGCGGCGTCAGCCGCAACGCGATCCTGCGGGCGGGTCACCCGACCTACGTCGAGTGCGGCAAGGGCTGCCGCGTGACCGACCTCGAGGGCGTCACGCGCATCGACTTCTCCAACAACATGGCGTCCCTGATCCACGGCCACGCCTGCCCCGAGATCATCCATGCGGTGACGGAGCAGATGACCCGCGGCACCGCGTTCATGATGGGAACCGAGATCGAGGTGCGCTATGCCGAGCACTTGTGCAGCCGCAACGCGCTCGTTCGAGAAGATGCGCTTCATGAACTCGGGCACGGAGGCGATCATGGTCGCGCTGAAGGCGGCCCGCGCATTTACCGGGCGGCCGAAGATCGCCAAGGCCGAGGGCGCCTACCACGGCGTATACGACTACGCCGAGGTGAGCCAGGGCTCCACGCCGGCGACCTGGGGCGGCATCGACCATCCGCGCAGCGTTCCGCTGGTGCACGGGACACCCGAGTCCGCGCTCAAGGACGTCGTTGTCTTTCCGTTCAACGACACCGAGCGCACGCTGGCGATCCTGGACGAGCACGCCAAGGACCTCGCGTGCGTATTGATCGATCTGATGCCGCACCGCGTCGGCTTGTGTCCGGCGGATGTCGAGTTCGTTACCGCGCTGCGCGAGTGGTCCGCGCGCCACGGGGTGCTGTTGGTGTTCGATGAAGTCATCACGTTCAGGGCCGAGCACTCCGGCTTGCAAGCGCGCTACGGCGTCACGCCCGACATGACCGCGCTGGGCAAGATCATCGGCGGTGGATTTCCCATTGGCGCCGTCGCCGGCCGCGCCGAAGTCATGGATGTGCTCAACCCGCAGTCGCCCCGGTACGTGTTCCCGCACTCCGGAACATTCACGGCCAACCCGATCAGCATGACCGCGGGCATGGCGGCGATGCTGAAGTTCGACCGACCCGCGGTGGCGCGCCTCAAACGCGCTGACCGATCGGGCCAGGAACGGCATCGAAGGCGCGATCCGCGCGACGGGCGCGCCCGCGAGCGTCACCGGGGCGGGCTCGATGTTCCTGGTGCACATGAAGCAGACGCCGCCACGAAATTACCGCGATGCGTACCCGACGCCCGACGAGTCGCGCCGACTCAAGGCGTTGCTCGATCACCTCTACAACGAAGGTTGCAGCATCATCAGCTCGGGTGCGTGCACGTTCTCCACGCCGATGACCGAAGCGGAGATCGACACGCTGGTGGGGGCGTTCAAGTCCGGCTTTGCAAAGCTGGCTTCGATGGGCTACGAGCGAGCGGAGGAGGGATCGATTGGAACGGGTTGCTCCACTCCGGGTTCGTCGATCTGGGAGGACACATTTGCGCGAAGAAGTCCGCTTGGCTCGTGATGAAATGCGGACCGAATTTGTCTCCATCCCGCGCCCCCATTACGCGGGGCTAAAGACCGGACGGCGGGCCACTCCGGTATCGAACGCTGCACACTGCTGCCCTTTGAGAGAACGGAGAGCGCCAGCGGCTAAAACATCCGTTGTCGAAGGCAACGCAGGGCGCAACGATTTTGACAGTCAGAGCGGACGTGTTAAGAGGCGAACAGCTCTTGGAGCAGGCTCGTGCTTCGTTTCTGCAGCGGCGGACTCGTGGTATCTTGCTAGGTGAGTTTAGACGAGCTTTTGGAGGCAGATGAAGGGGAAGTGGGCGAGTGGCGCCGTGGTGAAGATCTCCTCCATACGAGTGCGTTTGCGGAGTACGGTCTACGACCCTGAGGCCGTCAATTCTGCCGTCCAGGAGACTTGGGGTGACGAACGATGCGACGAGATATTCGCGTGGGCGTGCATCTCACCGCGGGATGGTTATCGGGCCGGCTTTTCATCAAGTCTGCGCGGCGGAGTTAGGGATTTATCACTGCCAGCACTGCGAGGGATCGGAGTGGTCGCGCCTCATGGACATGGAGAAAATTGCGTCGATTTCTGAGGATACCGGCGAGTTCCGTCATCTGGGTCTGCCGCCGCAGCCCGACGCCGATCGAGCGTCTCGTCATTAACCATCGACGGAGGTCGCGCATGATGAGTTTCCTCAGCCCGACGGATCTCTGGCGTACCGCGTTAATCATTCCGGAGACGCAGGTTGCGACGCCTCGAGAGCAGCATCTGCCAGTTTTGTCGGAAAGCTACCGGGGGAGACCCGCGGCTGAATTGAAGTATAACAAAATTTCGAGGGCCTGCACTCCTCGAGCGCGTCGGCTCGCGCGTCGTGAAAGCTGTTGGCCGATGTGCCCGGCGCTCGTCTGCTTGCCATGTTCGTTCACGGGGTGGATGCTGGCGAAAAAGCGCTCGATCGCAGCCGTGTCACACTATGACGGGACGCACCCGAGCCCCGCTGAGTTGCTGCGTGTCGACTCCCCCACAGTCTGTCGAGGCCGCTGTGCGGGAACGTGCCGAACCAGGTAGCTCATCTAGTCGCGTCGTGCATGGCGAGCTGTCGGTTCGAACGCGAGCTTTGCGAAGATCGTCTTCGATCGAAGGTCGAAAACAGCTCGACGAGGCCTTAGCAGAGGAACTGCAGAATTCCTTCCGTCCATCCCCGTCGACGTTCCTCTGATCAGGCATGGAGATGCAGTCGTGACACCTTGGCCAAGTGCCGAGTCGCAACGGCAAGGAGACCGAGTTAGCTGCGAGGTTCCTTCGCTCGTCGCACGACTGCCGCGGCCTTCAACTGGCCGACTTTTGGCAGGCACGACATCGAACTTTTTTACCACAATGAACAAAACGACTTCCTCGACGCGTCCACAACCACCGACCCGCTCGTGAATCGTCGAGTATTGTTCCCGAAGCGTTTCGCGTAGGACGGATGAGCACTGACACTCTGGAGAAGCTGCACACAAGCGAACGGGCAGGAGAATAAATTTCTGCCGCATACCGCGTGAAACACCCCTCGTGAATCGACTAATATCCCTATTACACCTTGCAACCGGGCGGATGCGGGTTGCTCGACACGCAAACCGGCGAGGTTTTTTCGACCTCGTAGTTGACAATCGCCGCGATTCGTCGCCTAAGTTTCTTTGCATCAATGCGTTTCGAATATGAGTGGCCATACGCTCTACTTCTTCTTGATACTCCGATATCCAGATCGTTAAGAACGCTCTGAAATAGTTTCTCGGGAATAGGCCAAGCCGCTGGCCGACTTGGTTAAACAGGAGATGCGAATGCGAGATTCGCTTTAGCGTATGAAACCTCAGCAATTGCGTTGCGCACGGTCTCCTGTTTTTCGAGCGGAACTGTGAGCAGGCCGCCGTCAACACCGCCAGATTGTTCTCTAGATTCCGCACGACCTCGTTAAAGACTGTCAATTCGGGCATCTCTCCTGGTAACCTAAATATCCCCTTTGTATCATCCACTCCACTGTTTCGAATCTCCGTCAACAATGCCCAGATCGACTTGAAGGAGACTGACGGGTCGATCAGATAGGACTGATGCACACCGACGGCCACTCCATCACCGTTCAAGGCGTAAGCACCAATTTGCTCAAATCTCTCCAGCGAGCTTGTCCCGTATCATTCCCTCCCACCCAGTCTTTCACAAACTCGTCTTCCACGAAGATCGCAAGTTCCTTATCAATGCGACCAGACACGGCGCAGAAGTATACTCGGTAGACAGCTTGCCTTGTTGGACACGTCCATCGAGAGCAGCCCAGATATTTACTCCGATGGCAACGGCGCGCGGGGCGCGTAGTCACTGTGTGTAGTAAAGATGACTTGTAATCTCTTTCGATCGGCTGCGCTGATGAATGCTCGACCAATCGTCGGACGGCTAGCCGGATGGAGCCCGTTTTCAGTCTCGTCGATTAACAGTAACGAGCCATCTGGTAATGCTTCTACGTCGGTGACTAGGTGTATTATGGACGCTTCGCCAGCGCCAAAACTGAACTCGGAGTAGGCGTTCGCTCCATCGCTCCCAATGTAAATGCGTTGTTGCGCAGTTAACGTCCTCGTCTGTCTGGGGGTGTCCGACAAACCGATACGTGATGAGTTGCTTATTCTCATCCACCTCTTCACGCGAATCAATGATTCGCTTTCATTAATACCCGACTCCCGAACAGTCTTAAGAACCACTTCAACAAGCCGAAAGTCTTTGAGAGATTTTCCAGAAATTCGTTCAGCCTCCTGCCTTATCCATCTAGATTATCGATTGGTTCTCCGAAATGGATTGATGACCATTCATGAGTTTTCATGTATCGTAAGGCGATTCCGCAAGGCAAAGCTTGGATTGTCACTGGCGGGTATTATGCGGACGATCCCGATCGGCTTTACTTGCCGCGAAGGAATAGTCTAGGGAGCCGCTGCCATTGGTTGCCCTTGAACTGTGACGGTGGCTTTGATGGTGCCTTTCAGGTTCGCCCCCTTGGAGATAAGTTCGTATTTCCAAGACCCCAATCGTCCATCGTCATCTCCAACGCGACTCTTGCGAAATAGCACACGTGGCTCGCTTCCTTATAAACGCAGGCTGCCGCTAGTAGTATAGTCGTTTTACCCCCACCGTTTGGTCCGACCAGCGCCGTAACTGGAAAATCAAAAGCGTAAGCTCAGCGCCTTTGAACTGACGAATCCGTTCAAGCCTCGGGGCGATCATTCTCATTGAGATTCTGTTTGCGGACGCGCTCGAGCAGTGTCGAGATCGTAGAATCACGAATGTCGCACGGTATTCCTGGTCAACCACATGATTCTCCTTAGAAGCGGCGACCGATCAATTTGATCATCATACGCATCGTATAACTCCCACCGAGTTCATCAAAATCAGTTTTTTGCCTGCATACCCGATTCTAAAGCCTCGGATTCCGTGATGCCTTGCTCCTCCGCATACTTTCGAACATGTCAGTGATCAGCCATCGAACAGAAGTGCGGACCGCACCTGCGGCAGGTTCGTCTGTTAGCGGCGAATATGAGACCCGTGACGAGTGACGTGTGACCAGTGACGAGCCGGAACTCACGCTGGAACTTCGCGGACTTGCCGGGTCTTTCCAGATGATCTGGGCAGACCGCTTTGACGGCTCAGCGCGCTTCTTTTTCGTCGCACGCTAATGTGCCCGCGAGGCAACGCAGGCTGACTACCGGCAGCTCGCTTCATAGGAGTCGGTTTCGTCCGTTGCGTGAAGTTTTCATTGTGAAGCGAAGAACTTCCTGAGATCGACGATACAATGACGAGCAGAATGGGATGCGTTGCAGAGGCGCCGGGCGCTCGAACGATCTGACAGTCAGGCCCACTTCCAAACTCACTCCCGTTCGAAGACCGTCGCCAAGCCTTGTCCTACCCCGACGCAGAGCGACGCGATGCCGCGCGAGGCGCCGGTGCGAGCCATCTGGTGGATCAGCGTCGTGGCCAGGCGGGCGCCGCTGCAAGCCAAGCGGGTGACCGATCGCAATCGCGCCGCCGTTGACGTTCAATTTTGCGTTGTCGATGCCCAGCTCGCGCTGGCAGGCGAGGGCCTGCGCGGCGAACGCCTCGTTCAACTCGAACATCCGCGCCCGCGATGACCCAGATCGCGGCGCTCGTTAGGCGCATCTTTGTGCACCGCGTCCTGTTTGCGCGGATCAGTCAACTCGATGATAACGCTGACTGATTTTTGGTTGAAGCCCTTGAAGCCGCCTCTTGCGTTGCAGGTTTTCGAGGTGACTTCCGATCGCCCCCTTCGTGCGCAAATTTCTGCGCCTGCTCGTCGGTGAGGAGATCTCTCGTCCGCAGCACTGTGTGATTCGCTCTGGCCGCACTGGCCCACCGCTCGCCCTGGGTGAACGCCTGCTTGAGAAGGAAATCGGAAAACGGGCCATTGTCTTGTACATGGGCTGCGGCGAGCTGCTCGCGCAGGCGCTCGTAATCAAAGCAGCACTCCAGGTGATGCATCCCCGCATCGAGAAACTTTCGCCATGCAGTCCAACCCAAAGCCCTATCGTGCGCAGTTTTTCTCCTCCAGGGGCAGCGGTTCTCTGGAGAAATCGATTTCCGTTTCGGCGGGGTAAAGATCGACGTCGTTGAAGATCGTGATTCCTTCCCGATCGGCTGCTCAGACGATCTGCGCGCCCCAGCCCGCCTGCGACCCGGCGTAGTAGCGTTCGCGACGATGGAAGCCCAGCATTTCCCAGGCTTTCATGAGATCGAGGAAATGTTTGCGCGACGAACGAAAAGTATGGTGATCGTGATTGGCCCAGCCCAAGCCTAACGAATCCCGGCGGCGCTCTTGTTCCGTCCCCGCGCGGTTCCGTTTCTGCCAATAGGCGCGCTCTTCTTCGAAGACGAGATGACAGGCGAGATCGCGTCCAGCGAGCTCGATCATTTTTGCAGACGCTCGTGGGCCTGGGCAAAACCTTTTGCATCATCATCCCACGCGGCGGCGGCGGGTCTCGCCAGAGCTCGCGGGCGGCGAGGTATTTCTCGAGGTCTGGCTTTTGCGTCAGGTAACCGCGATAGCCGCGCCGCTCGATGGCGTAAAACTCCGTTCCATTTTCCTTGTAAACCAGGAGCTTCCGGAAACGTGAGAACGGTTCGCCTTCGATCGGGTTGGTGATGCCGTGGACAGCGGCGAAATCGGCGACAAACTCGGGTCGGATCGCGATTGCGGGCGGATATTTCACGTTCGTGGCCGCGAGGAGGACGCGCGGGAGCATCGCCTCGGCATGCCAGAGCGCTTTCAGTCCGCCCCTGGTTTTCGCCTAACGGATCGTCGCTAAATCCCACCACGCGCAAGGTCGCTTGCGTCCGAGGCCGGCGGGACAAGATGATCTATCCAGTCGAGAAAAAGAGTGCCGGTCTCGTTGCGCATGCGATCGGCGAGGACGCGGGCAAAACTGTTTCCCTTGAGAAAAGCATCGACACGCTCGAGAAGAAAATTCTCGGCTTCGTAGCAAAGGGGCCAGTTAAATTGATTCTCGGTCTGGTCAGCTGACTCAACAGTGGTGGTTTTGCTCATAGGATTTGGTTAGTGCCCGCGTTTCCTCGGCGGGGAATGAAGTCGCGCGATCGCGGACTTCGTCTAACGGATTCTATTTTAGCGACAAACGCCGATCTTTCAACGGAGGGGCACGCTTGCGCGCGCCTCGCGTTTAACGCTGACGCCTAACCGTGCCTCTGCAATGACATGCTTTCGCATGTTCGGACTGACCGAAGCGGTCCCTCCGACTACGCGGTGGCGCTGCCCTCGTCCGGGCCGCCGAATTGGATTCCCTGGGCGAGCGGCAGCTCAGTCGAGTAGTTGATCGTGTTCGTCGTCCGCCGCATGTAGCTCTTCCACGAATCGCTCCCGCTCTCGCGGCCGCCGCCGGTTTCCTTTCTCGCCGCCAAAGGCGCCCGCCAATTTCCGCGCCGCTCGTGCCGGTGTTGACGTTGGCGATGCCGCAATCGCTTCCTGCCGGGCTGAGAAACTTCTCCGCTTCGCGCACGTCGTTGGTGAAAATGGCGGAGGTCAGACCCTGCGGGACACCGTTATTGATCGCGATCGCTTCATCGAAATCGCGGTAGGTGAGCAGATAAAGCAGCGGCCCGAAGGTTTCGTCGTGCACGATCTTGAAATCGGGTTTCGCATTCGCCAGGCACGGCGTCATGTAACAACCGCCCTGCATATTTTTCGCCCTCGAGGCGTTCGCCTCCGTAAAGGACTTCGCCGCCTTCGTCCTTCAAGCGCTCGATCGAATGCAGGACGGTGTCGACCGCGTCGCGATCGATCAGCGGACCCATCAAAGTTTTTTCGTCGAGCGGATTGCCAATCGGCACCGATCTTGTAGGCGGCCAACAGTTTTGCGCGCACTTTGTCGGCGACCGACTCGTGCATGATCACGCGCCGCGTCGAAGTGCAACGCTGACCCGCCGGTGCCGACGGCGCCGAAGAAAATCGATTGCGTCGCCATCTCGAGATCTGCGCTCGGGCAGACGATGAGCGCGTTGTTGCCGCCCAGTTCCATGATGGTTCGGCCGAGCCGGCCATGTGACACGGTCTTCGCGACCTCGACTCCCATGCGCACCGAGCCGGTCGCGGAGACGAGCGGAATCCGCCGATCCTCGGTCAGCTTTGCCCAACGGTCACACGATCGCCCATCAGCAGAGAAAAATTGCCGGATCGGCGCCGGTCGCGCGACAGACGCGCTCGGCGATCTTGGTCACCGCAATCGCGGTCAGCGGCGTTTTCTCCGACGGCTTCCAGATGGTCGGCGTCGCCGCAGACGGCCGGCCAGGGCCGCGTTCCACGACCAGACCGCGACCGGAAAATTGAACGCGGAAATGACGGCGACGAGCCCGAGCGGATGCCACTGCTCCATCAAGCGATGGCTCGGCCGCTCGGATTGAATCGTCAGGCCATAAAGCATGCCGCGACTGGCCGACGGCGAAATCGCAGATGTCGATCATCTCCTGCACTTCGCCTTTGCCCTCGGCGATAATCTTGCCCGACTTCGAGCGAAACGAGTTTGCCGAGATCCTTCTTCTGTTCGCGCAATGCGTTGCCGAGCTGGCGGCACGGTCTCGCCGCGTACCGGGCCGGGCGTGGCGCGCCATTTCGCGAACGCTTCCTGGGCGCGGCGTGATCACCTTGCTCGTAATCGTCCGCGCGGAGGCGCATGCGGAATTTGCCTAACGATTTGCCGTCAACCGGCGAGATCTTCTCGTGGACCTCGCCGCCGCCCATGCCATTCGCCGCGAGAAGGCGCCCGGATTTTCTCGCGACCAAGTCCTGAGGCGTTCAAACATCTCGCGATCATGTCGAGGGCAACGCGGGCCGCGCGTACTTTAGCATGCTGCGGCATTCCTCGCGAATGAGTTCGATCGCTTCGTCGACCACTTCCTTGGTGATGTCGAGCGCCGGCCGGAACCGAATCGCTTTCGCGCCCGATTTCAAAGCCAGCACGCCGTCATCGAACAAGCCTTTCCAAAACGGCATCCCGCGTTGCCGGATCAGGCAGATCGAAGGCGAGGAACAATCCCCGGCCGCGGACCGCGGTCATGATCGGCTCCTCCTTTTGCAGCTCCAGCAGCCGGTTGAGGAAATGCTCGCCGACGACGCCCGCGTTCTCGACCAGATTCTCCTCATCGATGATCTCGAAGGAAGTGAGTCGAGCGCACCATGTCGGTAAAGTTGCCGCCCCAGGTTGGAATTGATCCGGCTCGGGACACGGAAGACAATTGTCCTTCACCTCATCGAGTCGCGGGCCAGCCATGACGCCGCAGACCTGGGCCTTTTTCCCGAACGCCATCAGGTCGGGCAGACACGCCGAAATGTTCGACAGCACCAGTTGCGGCCGGTGACGCCCATGCCGCACTGCACCTCGTCGAAAATGAGCAGCATTTCGTTCTCGTCGCAGATCCGGCGCAGAGGTCTGCAGCCATTCGCCGCGGAAATGGTTGTCGCCCCCTTCACCCTGGATCGGCTCGATGATAATCGCCGCGATGTCGTGACCGCGCTCTTCACGAACTGCATGATCTCGGCTTCGAGTTCTTTTCCCGCGCGATCACGTCCGGCTCGCGCTCCGCTTCCGGCTAACGAGAAATCAATGAACGGGCGTGGAGACGCGCGGCCAGTGTGAACTTGGCGAACAAGATCCGTCTTCCACCGGATCGGTGTTCGTCAGGCTCATGGCGTAGCCGCTCGCGCCCGTGAAAGGCGTGACGGAAATGCAGGATTTCGGTCCCGCGTTCGCCGCGGCCAGCCGCGATGTTCTTGCGCACTTTCCAATCCATCGCGGCCTTGAGCGTGTTCTCGACGGCGAGCGCGCCGCCCTCGATCAAGAGCATGCGCTCGAGCGGCGGCAGACCCACCACGCGCCAGAAAGTTTCGAGGAACCGCGCGTAACCTTCCGAGTAAACGTCGGAGTTCGCGATCTTGATCTTGGCCGCACGGAGCAATGTCGGCCTTGCACCTCTGGCTTGTCGAAGTGCGGATGATTGAAGCCGACCGGATTCGAGCCGAAAAAGCCGTAGAGATCGATCAGGCGATGGTTATGCGCGGAATCGTAAAGATATGAGCCCTTACTACTTTCTTCGAGGTCGATGACGACCCGAAATCCGTCGAGAAGCACGTGTTCCGCGATCTTCTCCAAGACGGGAGATTCTTCGGTTGGGTAGCCGGTTTTTTGCTCGCTCCCGCGTGCGGCCGCTCGCCGGCGTGCGAGTAGGTTCGAGAATGGATTGCGCGCTCATCCGTGATGTTAGTCGGCAGCGGCAGGTTGGTCAAACAAACCAGCGCGAGGTTGCTCTACAACAATGGCGTTTTTCAAGACGCGCGCGCAACTCGCACCAGCGAAATGCTTTCGCAATTCCGCGAGGTTGTTGCAATGCGGCTTCTGGCGCGCTTTTGTCCCAGGTCATGAGCCTTTCCGTTTCAAGCGTCATCCGATTTCCCGCGCTGGTTCTGGTCGCCCCTGCGGCCCTGATCGCCGAACCAGAAGCTTCTCCGTCCGACAAGTCCGGCTATCACCTCTTTCATCCAACCCCGCGCGCGCTGATGCGCGAGATGAGCACCGATCGGCCGGACCAGACGGAAAGCGCATACACGGTCGATGCGGGCCATTTCCAGCTCGAGATGGATTTCGCCAATTTCACATATGACCACCACAGCGCGGACGGCGTGCGCACTGGAGACATGGAATGTCGCGCCGGTGAACCGTGAAAGTCGGCCTTCTTAACCGCGTGGACTTGCAGGTCATCCTCGACAACTACGTGAATACGCGGACGAAAGACTCCGCCTCGGGAACGACCGAGCGCGCCTCGAGGCTTTGGCGACATCACTACCCGCCTAAAAATCAATCTCTGGGGTAACGACGGCGGTAAGACCGCATTCTCTCTCATGCCTTTCGTGAAGCTTCCTTTATCGGAATCCAACCTGCGCAACGGCGACACCGAGGGCGGCATCATTCTGCCGTTTGCGGCCGACTTGCCGGGCGGCTGGGGCATGGGGCGCGATGACCGAACTCGATTTCGTGAGCGACGGCACGGGCGATTACGAAACGGAATGGGTGAACTCGATCACGTTCAGCCATGACCTCACCGAGCGCATCGGCGGTTACGTCGAGTTCTTTTCCGTCACGGGCACGGCTGCCGGCTTTCAATGGCAGGGACAGGTGGACTTCGGGTTGACCTACGCGGCGACGGAGAATGTTCGGTTTGATCTCGGCTGCAACTTCGGCGTCACCAAGTCCGCCCCCGATTACAACCCGTTCATCGGCCTCTCCGTTCGTTTCTAAATCCCGACGCCTTTCGTGAGATCCGCCACCTTCGAGCAGGCGTGACCCAGGCGACAGCTGGGGGCCGGTCAACAGAATTTCGCGAAGGGCTGGAGTTGGCCAGCGACTGCTCTTAACCCTGCGAGTTAATGGGTTGAATCGAGCGCAGTTTTCTCTGCATTGGCGGCGACAAGCTGCCGCGTTAAATTGCGCCGCCTCTGCGTTATAGCGGCGCGTGCCTTCGACGTCGCTCTGGAGAATATCGCGCTTGGCTGCGAGCAGTCTTTCGTTCCAGGCGCGCAAACGCGTGAATTCCGCTTCGTTCGCAGCCCGTCGCGCATCCGGCGAGGCTGCTGGGCTACGCTGCCGCAGCGTGGGAGGGAGCCGCGTTTTCAGAAGCATAGCCCGCCGTTTTCGAAGTCCTGGCGAGATCTTCTTCGATCGCATCCCGATCGAATGACAACGCGCTCAGCCCTGAGTCAAAGGCGAAGAACCCGAGATAACACGGCAGGCTGATCAACCCGAAGACGCGGGCGCGCGTCGCCTGTTCAGGATAAGACAACCGAAAAAGCAGCGGGCCGAAAGGCAGGGAGCACGCCGATGCCCCACCAGCGGCTGATTGAAAATGCCGCTGCGACCAGCAGCCCGCGCGAAATGAGCGCGCAAAGCAGACCAATCACGAGACAAGCCAAACCGGCCATGCCGGTTACAAAGCAACGAGGATGCCAAAGAGTGCCGGTTGGGCGCCTAACGAAGGATTAATTTGGAAGCCAGGAACCCGGAAGAAGCTGGATTGAAAGCCCGGCATCCTCCCAGCGGGCTGCGTTACGGCCTGGCTTCCAGATTTATTCCTGAGCTATCTCTTCCGTTCAAACGATTCCGGAGCGCAGGTCCTGATGTTTCCCAGCCATCAGTTCCTGGGTTAGGTCGTAGCCGAGGCGATCGGCGTTCTCGGAAGTTCCAGCGAAATGATGATCGATTCGCATCTTCGCCGAGCGACAGAAATAAGTCGCGACCGAAAGGGCTTCGTTAGGCGGTTCGCCCTGCGTCGATCTTGTGCTGGGCAAAAGCGCAAGTCGCGCTGATCGCAAACAACTCCGTCGCGATCCCAACGAAACGGGAAAGCAACAGTTGTTCGCGATCGAGTTTCGGCCCGAAGCGCGCCATCGCGTGAAACAAACTCGCGCGCCAGCCGCTTGCTCGTCGCCGCGCCGCATAACGAACATGCGGGCGCAGATCGGCGTGCAGATTCTCCAGATCGCCGGCGCTCCCGCCGGTCCACTGTTTCGGATACCAGCTGGCGTAAAACTTTCCTGAGTTGAAAACCGCTTTGCGCGCGCTCGGAAGTGGGCAGTTGGGTGTTGAAAATCGCGCCGCCGACCTTGAGATGCGGATCGAGCGCTTCGCGCGCAATGAACAAGCCGCATGATCTCGCTCGAGCCTTCGAAGATCATGTTGATCCGGCAATCACGCAGGAAACGCTCCACCGCGAATCGGCTCCTCGCCGCGGCCTGCGAGCGATTGCGCGGTCTCATAACCGCGCCCGCCGCGCACCTGCATCGCTTCATCAGCGATCTGCCAGGTCGCTTCCGTCGCCCACATTTTGCACATTGCGGTTTCGATTCGCAGATCGCCCGCTTTGCGATCGACCAGCGCGCTGGTCAGAAACGTCATCGCTTCCATCGCGAAACGTGTTCCCGCCATCTCCGCAATCTTGCCCGCGATCGCGTAATGCTGCCCGATCGGGACGCCCCACTGCACGCGTTCGCTCGCCCATTTCCGGCAGATCTCGAGCAGCCGTTTCGACAAACCAACGCAGGCCGCCGGAATCGTCAGGCGCCCGGTGTTCAAAGTCGTTAGGGCAACTTTCAATCCCTGGCCTTCCTTCGCGATCAGGTTCTCGCGCGGCACCCGCACGTCCGTGAACTTGACGATGCCGTTGTAGAGCGCGCGCAGCCCCATGAAGTGGCAGCGATACGTGATCTCCAGCCCGGGCGAATCGACATCGACGATGAACGCCGTGATCTGTTTGCGCTCTTTGCCGTTCACGATCTTCGGCGGCGTCTTCGCCATCACCACGAGCACGCCGGCCTTGATCAGGTTGGTGCACCAGAGCTTTTCGCCGTTGAGAATAAATGCAGAGCCGTCCTCGGTCGGATCGGCGCGCAGACTCATGTTTGCCGGATCGGAACCGGCATTCCATTCCGTTAGGGCGAAGGCGGAGATCTCCTTGCGCGCGACTCGCGGCAGATATTTCGCTTTTTGTTCCTCGGTTCCGAAGAGCAGCAACGGCTGCGGCACGCCAATCGATTGATGCGCCGAGACGAGCGCGGTCAGGTTCGCGTCCCAACTGCCGAGCAACATCGCAGCGCGTCCGTAATTGACCTGCGACAAACCGAGCCCGCCGTATTGCTTCGGAATTTTGATCGCCGAACGCGCCCATCGCGAACAGGTCGTCGATGTTCTTCTGCGGGATCTCGCCGGTGCGATCGATTTCATCGCGCATCGACGTTGGCCTCGAGATACTCGCGCAGCTCTCGCGAGAAAGGCTCGCCCTGCGGCGCGGTCCTCCGCGCTTTGCTGCGGGATACGGAAAAATCCGGTCGAAATCGAAGCGGCCGATGAAGAGGTTGCTCGCGAAACTGCCGCGTTCATCGAGCGGATCGCGCGAGCTTTCCGCCAGCTCGAGCGCGGCGCGCTTTCCCTCCGACATTTTGGAGGTGTCGATGACGGATTGGGACGGCGCTTCGTTTTACTCCAGTTTCGGCTTTGACTTGTTCAGGCGGCGCTTCGAGCGGGGTTTTCATGGCACTAACGACGAAGGACTAATGCCCAATGACGAAGGAATGCCAAATGAATAATAACGCATGGGTCCCCTTCGGGCTTCGTCATGAGTCATTGATTCGTCGCTGGTCATTGGGAATTCGTCATTCTTATAAAACTTCGTCCCTTTCTGCGCGTGCTTCCGCAGCAAATCGCAGGGCTGAAACTTTCCTCCATGCCGTTCGCCCGCGCGCATCCATCTCGGCGACTTCCAAAATGGTCCGCGAAGCGCAACGGCCCGCCGCGCAAAGGCGCGAAACCGGTTCCGAGAATCATTCCGTAATCCGCGTCCTCCGGCGAGGCCACCACCTTTTCCTCGAGGCAACGCGCCGCTTCGTTGCACCATCAGGTAAACGAGTCGTAGGGCCAGGTCAGTTGTCGCCGGGGGCGTTGACCCGGCTGACTCGAGCACGCCGACGACTTAACGCCCTGGCTACAACCGCCATTCGTCGAGCGATTCGTTAGGCATTTGCTTCCTGCCTTCGTAATTATAAAAGCCGCCGCCGGCTTTTGCGCCCGAGCATTTTTGCTCCCGCATTTTCGTCAGAATCTCCGGGGCGCGCGCGTTCGCCTAACGATGCTGCGAGCGTGGCGCGCGATGTCGATCGTGATATCGATTCCGATCTCGTCGATCAACCGCAGCGGCCCCATCGGCATCCCCCATTCCACGAGCGCATCGTCGATCTTCTCGCGCCTCGACGCCCTGTTCGAAAAGTTCGGCCGCATCGAGCAGATAGGGAAAAAGCACCCGGTTCACGAGGAAGCCCGGACTGTCCCTGACCACGACCGGCACCTTTCCGATCTGGCGCGCAAAGGCGACCGCGCGTTCTTTCGTTTCCTCGGAAGTCTGTTTCGGCCGATCGACGACTTCGATCAGCTTCATCCGGCTGACCGGATTGAAAAAATGCAGACCGATCGACGCGCTCGGGATGTTTCGGTTCCGCCGCAAGCGTCGCTGATCGACAACGCCGAGGTGTTGGTCGCGAGGATGTCGGTGTCGTCGATCTTGCGATCGAGATCGCGGAAAATTTCCTTTTGATTTCGAGCTTTTCACGCGCCGCTTCGATCACGATCTGGACATCGCGCATCGGCCCAGGATTGGCGGAGGCGACAATGCGCGGCGCGACCTTCATTCGCTTTCTCTTCGCTCATCAGACCGCGCTTCACCGCGTCGGCGTAGGTCTTTTCGATGTTGGCCAGGCCGCGATCGAGCAGCTCGACGTTGACGTCGCGCAGGATCACGAGTAACGCCGCGCGCGCTCAGCCATTGCGCGATTCCCGAGCCCATCACGCCGGCGCCGATCACCGCCGCGTGCACCACTTTTCCGGTACGGCGTTTTGCCGTTCCTTTCCGGTAACTGATCGGCGAGGAAAAAATTGCGGAATCAGATTTCGGGTCGACTCTGTTTCGCCCAGCTCGACGATCGCGTCCAGTTCATGCGCGAGCGATCACTCGATCGAGATTCGTTAGGCTGCGATTGATGATTTCGGCAGCGCGTGCCGGCGCGCGGCGATTCTGGGAGCGCGGAACTTCGATTCGAGGTTGGCGGCGGCGGAAGCATTTCCCTGCGAACGCTTGCCCGCCTGCAATTTTTCCCGCGCGGCAGCGGGCAGCTTATCCGGTGGGACGACTTCATCGACCAGCCCGAGCTGCAATGCCTCCTGCGCGGAATGAAGTTTGCCTTTCAAGATCACCTCGGCGGCTTTTTCCGGACCGATCATGCGCGGCGAGCCGCGTCGCGCCGCCCCAGGCCGGGACCAGGCCCAGCGTCGTTTCCGGCAAACCAATTCGCGTCGCCGGCGTCGTCCGACGCGACGTCGATAATCGCAGGCAAGCGTGACCTCGTAGCCGCCTCCGGCGCAGGCGCCATGAATCGCCGCAACCGTCGGAATCTTCAGCGCCGCCAATCGATTGAAGACTCGCTGGCCTTCGGCAATGAAGGCGCGCATCTCGCCGGTCTCGCGCCTGTGCGGAGCAACGTCTGCAAATCGGCGCCGGCGATGAAGATCGATTTCTTCGCCGAAGTCACAATCACGCCGCGGACCGAGGACTCTTTCTCGATCAAGTCGAGCTGCTCATCCAGGTCGCTGCAATGTCGTAGCATCGAAAATGTTCGCGCCCGATTCCGGCCGATCGAAGGTCAGAAGGCAGACGCCCGCCGAATCGACCTCGCGTCGAATCATCGACGCCCGCAGAGAAGAACGTCATCCAATCTAGTTAGGCCAGTTTCGCCAAAAATCCAAGCGCGGAGCAATGGGCGCGGAATGATGGAGTGGCGAGTAATGGGAGTTCTGACGGGTTAAAGCGTTGAAGGGTTGCAGTGGCTGCGCTAAACACCTAGGCTCCGCCTCCACCGCTGCACAACTCCACCGCTTCAACTGCTGCGACTCTTGACCGATTTAACGATGTAACGGTTTAACATTGGCTACGCAACGCACCATGGTCGGCAAAATTCTCCTGCCCGAAATCCAAAGCATGATCGAGGCGCGGAATTTCACGCGCGTTGCGCGAGCTTTTTCGGAGATGGCCGCCGGCCGATGTGGCCGAGGTGATTCTCGATCTGGCCGAGGACGAGCAGGTCATCATCTTCCGCGATTCTGCCGCACGCGCTCGCGGCGGACGTCTTTGAATACCTCGACGTCGAAGCGCAGCAACAATTGCTGCGCGCCATGGCCCACGAGCAGGTCGTCGCGATTCTCAACGAAATGTCGCCGGACGATCGCACTGCGCTGCTCGAGGAACTGCCGAGCGCGGCCGCGCGCCAGTTGATTCAATCTGCTCACCCCGGAAGAACGCCGCGATCGCGCAGTCGCTCCTCGGTTATCCCGAAGGCAGCGTCGGCCGTTTGATGACGCCGGACTTCATCGCGGTTCGATCGACGATTGGACGGTGAACGAAGTGCTCGATCACGTCCGCGAGTACGGGCGGGACAGCGAAACGCTCAACGTCATCTACGTCGTCGATGAACGCGGCAAATTGATCGACGACCTGCGGATGCGCGAGTTCCTCGCTCAGGCCGCTCGACGTCAAGGTGAGCGATTTGATGGACGAACATTATGTCGCGCTCAACGTGACCGATTCGCAGGAGGAAGCGCTCAACGTTTTCCGCAAATACGATCGCGCCGCGCTTGCCGGTGGTCGATTCAAACGGAGTGCTCGTCGGCATCGTGACGATCGACGACATGCTCGACGTCGCCGAAGAAGAAGCGACCGAGGACATCCAGAAGCTCGGCGGCATGGAAGCGCTGGACGAGCCGTACACGACGCATTCCGTTTCTGCGCATGGTCAAGAAACGCGCGACCTGGCTGATCATTCTGTTTCTCGGCGAAATGCTGACCGCGACCGCGATGCAGGGTTACAACGGCGAGATCGAGAAGGCGGCGATCCTGGCGATGTTTTTGCCGCTGATCATTTCCAGCGGCGGCAATTCCGGCTCGCAAGCGACGACGCTCGTGATTCGCGCGATGGCGCTGGGCGAATTGACGCTTGCGCGATTGGTTTCAGCGTGGTGCGCAAGGAACTTCTCTCCGGCTTTTCGCTAGGCCTGATTCTTGGCACGATCGGCTTTTTCCGGATCTCGCTCTGGCAATATCTGCACATTTTCAATTACGGCCACTACCATTGGCTGGTCGCGTGCACGGTTGGGATCGCGCTCGTCGGCGTGGTCTCTGTGGGGACACGTCAGCGGAGCGATGCTTCCGTTCCTGCTTCGCCGTTGCGGCCTCGATCCAGCCACCTCATCCGCGCCTTTCGTCGCCACCCTCGTCGATGTGACCGGCCTGGTGATCTACTTCAACGTGGCCCTGCTCATCCTCCGCGGGACATTGCTGTAGAAAGCCAGAAGGAATCTCTAGGAACGCGAGGACGTTGCGCGACGAAGACCAGAAGGGATTGAAGATTGTTGCCGACTCGGGACCGTATGAAGTCTTGCCTAACAAGTGAAGGCATCTTCGTAGCTGAAGCACCATTCCACTGGGCGAGACGGTCAGAGTTGTAACTGGAAAGAAAAACCAGTTCTTCTTTCCGCGTTCCTGCCTGAGATCTCCCGACCAGCGTCCTATTCGTTAGGGCGCGGTGTTCTTGATTTCGACCCACTCGTTGCGAGCGCGCGAGTCGGCCACCGCCTGCACCACTCGCATGTAACGCACGCCATCCTCGAAATTTGGATGCGGCTGGATCCGCCCGCGCGAGCGCACCGCGGCGATGAAATCGTCTTCCACATGCCAGTTCGTTTCCAGGTCGGGCGTGAGCTCGACCGTATGCAACGCACGGATCGCCGATCCGACTCGCCTGCACCACATCGGAACCGAAATCATGCACCACCGTGCCCGAGATCGCCGTAGACTTCGAGGCGATCGGCGAGCGCATGCGCATCGATCGCCGCTGAACTCCGAGCACGCCTTCCATTCCATTCGCGAACGTGCATAAGACCGTGAGCAGATCGGGAATAATGACCTCGTATCCCTGTCGCATCGGCTGGAGTGATCTTCCCCGCGCGCAAACACGCCCGTGATTTCGCCAAACCAGCGCTGCAGCACCTCCGCGTAAATCCCAAGGCGTGAGAATATTGAGACCCACTGATCTCGATGCGCTGCCGCCAATGCGCTGGCGCGTCGGGATCAGAAACCGCTGTTCAAACTCTGCAGGCGCAGGTGATGGGGCCGGCCAACAGAATTCCCTCGCAATCAACTTTTGCGTCAGCAGATCGCGCGCGCATCCGTGCGGCGGCGGACAGAGCATCGGTCACCAGCTCAGGGTAACGGCCGCGAGACGGCGAGCATCTCTTTCGCTTCGGCCAGATCCATCGCCATGCGCGCCTGACAAAAAACATGTTTGCCGGCTTCGAGCGCGGAGACGGTCACGGCCGAATGCATATGGGGCGGAGTGCCGATCCAGATGACGTCGAGTTCGGGACATCGCGAACCAGCTCAGCCCAATTCCGTCATCGGGGTCGCGTGCGGCGCATTTTCCGCGGCAAAACTTCTCCGCAGCTTTCGTAGGCTTGAGTTGCTGATCGCGACGATCTCAACTTCCGGGTGGCGCTGAGCGCGGGCAGATGGCGCCGCTTCACGATTTCCCGCCCCAACAATTCCGAGCCGCAGCTTATTATTCTTGTGAGTCATGACGTCGAACGCGCGCGGTGGGACTCACGCGAAACGGCTGTTTGACCACGGTTCCCGGTTCGCGTTCAACCTCGAAAGTTTTCAAGAATAGTTACAATTTGATGGCGATCGTGCGGACGAAATGCGGATTAAGGCGTTCACGGTTGACCGGTTAATGGAGGGACGACCTGTGTTGGAGGACCGGGTAGAGCCCGTCCCTCCAATGGAAAATTCGGGCCGCGTCAGCGCTGGCCGTCTGCGGAAACAATTTCAGTTTTTCGGCTTCTTTTGATTTAGCGAACGCTAAATCAACCCTGCTTTCCGCAAGGTCTTGAGTGCGCCGTTCTTGTTGATCGTTTTCAGACCACGCGCAGTCGCTTTGACGCGGACGAACTTCTTCAGTTCCGGCACCCAGATGCGTTGTTCGCGAAGGTTCGGGCTAAAGGTGCGCGGTACGTCTTGGTCACGTGACGACCGACGCCGCCCTTTTTCTTTGCCATACCGCGACGGTGAATGATGCTTCCCCGTGCGGGTTTCGATCCCGTGATGCTGCACACTTTTGACATAAGGCGGTTTTTGAAGGGGCGTAAGCTGGCGTGGGTCGAGGGAACGGTCAAGGAAAAAGGTGAAATCTGACGGAACGCAACCCGCTAGGGTGAGGACCAGGGCTTTCCGTAGCCGATGCGAAGCAACTCCGAAGATTCGCGAGCAGGCGGGCCGGCCTTTCCAACAGCCGCTCCTTGACTATCTGTTGGCAAGCCGCCTGCTTACCCTCAATGCTGAAGAATTTCAGTTGTTAGTTTTTCAGCTTTCCGATTTTGACTCCGTGAGAAGAATGAGCGCGTGTGATGTCGTCGTCTGCGGCGGCGGTGGATTCATTGGCGGACATATGGTCGCCGAGATTGCGTCGCCGAAAAGCCGGCCGGATCCGGGCGGTGGATTTCAAGCCGCTCGACGATTGGTATCAGCGCTTTAATGACGTCGAGAATCTGACCCTCGACCTCCGCATCGCCGACGACTGCGCGGAAGCGGTCACGGGTGCGCGCGAAGTCTTTACAACCCTGCCGCCGACATGGGTGGAATGGGTTTCATCAGAGCAACAAGGCGCTCTGCATGTTGGCCGTGCTGATCAATACTCACCTGCTTACCGCCGCGCGCGCGAGGCGGGCGCGAAAAATTCTTCTTTGCCAGCAGCGCCTGCGTTTATGCCGCCGACAAACAAACCTCATATGCACCTCACCGCGCTGAGGGAAGAGGACGCTTACCCCGCAATGCCGGAGGATGGTTATGGCTGGGAGAAACTTCTTTAGCGAACGGATGTGCCGCCATTTCACCGAAGACTTCGGGTTCAAGACCGTTGTCGCTCGTTATCACAATGTCTATGGTCCGCACGGGACTTACGAAGGCGGGCGCGAGCGCCTGCGGCGTTTGCCGGAGTAATCCAGGCGCAGGTCAGTGGGACTAACGAGATCGAGAGTTTGGGGCGATGGTCAGCAGACCCGGAGCTTCATGTATATCGATGACTGTCTTAAAGGCACCTTGATGATGATGGATCGCGGAATTCCGGAGCCGTTGAACGTTGGGAGCAACGAGCTGGTGACGATCAATCAGCTGGTCGATATCGTGGAAGGAATTGCCGGGGTGAAATTGAAACGGCGTTAATGACCTGAGCGCGCCGAAGGGCGTGGATTGGCCGGAATAGCGATAACACCCGGATCCAGCAGGTGCTCGGCTGGCAGCCATCGATTGCTTTGCGTAAGGCCGTGGCGAAAGCATGCGCGTGGATTCACGAACAAATGGCGGCGGAAGCCGGCGACGGCGTTAGCGTCGTGGCCGCGCCCGAGCCGGCGAGTCCTCCGGCGATCCAGACCATTCTCGGCATCCGGTTTTCGTCGGGAGCGCGAAGGAAGCGGTCGACTATCTCTCGCGTGTTGGAGGTTATGTGGTGGTGCCGTCCGCGCCGGGTCTGGTCAAGCTGACTAACGATGGAGAATTTCGCAACGCGCTGACCGAGGCGGACATGGCGATCGCGGACAGCGGGTTCATGGTTCTACTCTGGCGAATGGTGGACTGGTCGCCAATCACACGGATCTCAGGGCTGACTCCATCTCAAGCAGTTACTGGAGGATCCGGAGTTAAAGAGACCGAGCCAGGCCTACTGGGTCATGCCGTCGAAAGAATCGGGATGAAAGGACAAAGGCGTGGCTGAAGAGCGAAGGCTTTTCGTTGGGCGACGACGACACCTACCTCGCGCCGATATACAGCACGGTGGTCGAAGACCTGAGCTATTGAGGTTGCTCGAGGCGAAACGGCCGCGGCACATCATTATCGGAATCGGCGGCGGCCCGCAGGAAAAGTTGGGTCGTTATCTAAGACTCAACCTGAGTTATCGCCCGGCCATTCACTGTATCGGGCGGCGATCGGGTTTCTCACCGGCGACCAGGTGCGCATTCCGGCCTGGGCGGACAAATCATATCTCGGCTGGCTCTTCCGTTCGATTGCGGAACCGAAGGTGTTTGTCCCGCGTTTCTGGAGCGCGCGTAAATTGCCGTGGTTGGTGTGGAGGTATCGGCGGCAATTGCCGCCGATGGAACACTGAGCTGACAAACTGCCGTAATTCCTCCGCCTGATTTGTTGCGGGCGCTGCGCCTCCCGGTAGACTCAGCCCATGCCGCACAAAGACATTACTCCGCCCGCCGAGGAAAAATTACCCGCACCCAAACCCTCGACGTGCCGGACCGGCCGATCATTCCGTTCATTCGCGGCGATGGCACCGGGCCCGATATCTGGGCGGCGAGCGAGCGGGTGATGGATGCCGGCGGTTGAGAAAGCTTTCGGCGGCAAGAAAAAGATCGCCTGGTTCGAAGTCTTCGCCGGTCAGGCGGCAAAGGATAAGTTCGATAATTGGCTGCCGGAAGACACGGTCGAGGCGTTCCGCGAATATCTCGTCGGGATCAAAGGTCCTCTGACGACTCCGGTTGGCGGCGGCATCGTTCGCTCAATGTCGCCCTGCGACAATTGCTCGATCTCTTTGTCTGTCTCCGCCCGGTGCAATGGTTCAAGGGCGTCCCCTCGCCGGTGCGTCATCCGGAGAAGGTCAACATGGTGATTTTCCGCGAGAACACAGAAGACATTTAAACGTACCGTAAC
>ERZ1370068.3469-contig-2580_pt1 | contig 30605 bp, 38 predicted proteins | sample MGYA00561227_ERZ1370068 | MGnify/ENA primary metagenome ERZ1370068 (study PRJEB38410, sample SAMEA6850437) | metagenome | study: Metagenomic assessment of the ecological functions of the soil: analysis of the soil microbiota associated with the...
TGCTTACGTATTGCTAAACCTGGACCTGTTCGTCGCTGGTGCGCGATCGCCATCGTTCAAGGAACAGGTCGGTCACCTGCACCGAAGAAGGGTTTCGACCCGCTTCGTCGGCGACCCGGCGCCTGACTGCGTCTTCGGGTTCGGCGATGATTGATTGAGCGGGCTGTTGCGCCATCATTGGTCCCGGTCTGTTTCGCTGTTTGTAGCCAGCGCGCACCATACCGTGGCGGCCTTTACGCCCGCGTTGAGCGGGAACCCGTAAAGTCTGCGTGGCGATGCAACCAAGAAGCGGGCAGAGGCGCCGAAAATGCCTTCTGGCAGGGGCGCTCCGGCGAGCAAACCGTTCGTTCACCTGCATGGATCCGAGCGCAGGATGCGTCACTGCAATGCTGACTTGCCGCGGCGCAGCGCCGAGGTGAGCGCGCGACAGATCGCACCTGATAATCGCAAATCGCCGGACTTGGCACTGCTTTAGCCGGTAGTCCTGGTCCTGGCTAAGCCGATCCGGCGCTGCGCCAGGAAGTATCTCAGGAGGAAGCGTACTCGACAAAAGCCATCACGCCTGGCCCGCCACGGGAGGAGGAAACTCATGAAGCGTGCGCTTAAGGATTTCTTCAGGACGAATTTCATTAAGGCGCTTGCCAAGGCTTTCTCGCACTTTCCGACTGATCATCGCCGCAGCCACGCGCGCCAGCTGCCGCACACAGAAGAAATACGACACCCGGCGTCACCGACACGGAAATCAAGATCGGCAACATCATGCCGTATTCGGGCTGGCATCGGCCTACGGCATCATCGGCAAGACGATGAGCGCCTATTTCCGGATGATTAACGATAATGGCAGCATCAACAGCGCTGACGGCATACAACACGTCAACCGCTCTGGTCGAGGTGTTGAAGCGCTGCGGCGACAATCTCACGCGCGAGAATCGTCATGAAGGTGGTCGCGAACATGGATTTCGAGATCAACACCTATATCCCCGGAATCCGCATCAAGACCTCGCCGACGGATTTCTATCCGATCGAGCAGGTGCAGATGATGCGATTCACCGGCGAGAACTGGCAGCTGTTCGGCCCGGATCATCGACGGGCCACGCGGAGTAGAGGGACCGATCCGTCCCCACTGCCCGTGTGGCGAGGATGCGCGGCGCCGCTGCCATTGCACTTTCGCCCGGTTCACGGTTACATGATCCTGCATCGATCGGGAGCGAACCATGCAATCCGTCGTCATCACCGGCGCGTCCACCGGCATCGGCTGGGCCACCGCAAAACTGCTGCTCGACCGCGGCTTTCGCGTCTTCGGCAGCGTGCGCAAGCAGGCCGACGCCGACCGCCTCAAGAGCGAGTTCGGCGCCAATTTCACGCCGCTGATGTTCGACGTCACCGACGAGGCCGCGGTGCTGGCGGCCGCGCGCGAGGTTCGCGCGGCGCTGAACGGCGAGACGCTTGCCGGCCTCGTCAACAATGCCGGCATCGCGGTCGCGGGGCCCGTGCTCGAGCTTGCCGCCGACGAATTCCGCCGCCAGATGGACGTCAACGTCATCGGGCCGATCATCGCCACCGCAGGCGTTCGGTCCGCTGCTCGGCTCCGATCCGTCGCTGAAGGGGCCGCAAGGGACGGATCGTGATGATCTCCTCGGTCGCCGGCAAGAACGGCAATCCGCTGACGTCGGCCTATTCGGCGCTCGAAGCACGCGATCGAGGGATTGTCCGGAAAGCCTGCGCCGCGAACTGATGCTGTTCGGCATCGATGTCATCATCGTGGCGCCCGGCGCGGTGAAGACGCCGATCTGGAGCAAGGCCGAGGAGGTCGACATTTCCGCCTACAAGAACTCGCCGTATTTTCCGGCGCTGGAGAAGGTCCGCGCATTCATGCTGCAGCTCGGCGCGAACGGGCTTGCCGGCGGAGCAGATCGCGGAAGCGATTTTCGAGGCGCTGACGTCGGCCAATCCCAAGGTGCGCTACCAGATCACGCCCGATCCGATGCGGCATCTGGACGGTCGCAGTGCTGCCCAAGCGCATGATCGACAAGTATCATCGCCAGGCAGCTTGGCCTGATGCCGCCGGCGTGAAGGGAAGCAAGCAGTTGGCCTTATTTTGACGCCAATCGCGCGTCATCGGCTCGCGTATTCGCTTGACTGGAGCCTTGATGACGACGGCCGGAAAGACCAACGCGGAATTGACGCAACTCGCGAACGAGGCGCTACGCAGCCATCGCGGGATGCGAGACGGCGAGAATTCCCTGTGTTCAGGTGTTGCCGAACGCCCGCAGCGGCCGCAACTGGGAAATCCTGAACGTCGTCCTCGGCGACAGCCTGATCAGCGACGTCGATCGCGCCGTCATCACCGTTCATCGTCAGCTGGGCCGGCAGTTTCATCTGCTCGGCTACGATTGACGCCTGACATCATCTCGAGCCGGCGGCTTTCGATCGCGACAAGGCGGCGAACGTATCGCGCGACAATTGCCGAGCTGATCAAGCTGACGGGCGCACAGTGGCCGCGGCGTTTGCCTGCGGGCCAGCTTCGCACGACCGATTTGAAGGATGTGCAGATCGCCGGCCGCGCGCTGGTCCATGGCTTTGCGCGCATGAACATCGACGGCAACCGCACTCTTCATCGATGGCATCGCCAGGTTGCATTGATGGCATCACCGGCGCCAATCACGCTCCTGATCGAACGCCTTTCATCGTGCATAAGGCCGGTTTCTTTCCGAGAGGTGTAACTTGACTCGCGTCTACATCTGCCGCAGCATTTGATCGTGCTGCACCTTGGGGCTTTCGGGTTATCAGCCTCTGGCTCCATAGGCACCGCCATCCGATCATATGATCGCGACGACGCGCAGCAGGTGGACAGGCGTCCGAGGAGATCAGCTCCTTGAGGACGACGTCTCCTGGAGGCTCCTGTCTTTCGGAGAAATGTCCTCGGACACATGTCCGTTGGCCCACACTGGGTGAGGAGCATGACGCCACCGGGTAACAGCGTTTGACCGCGCTTAACGGCGAGGTCACGGTGCAAGCGAAGGTGAAGCGAGCTGTTAGCCGTCATTGCGCCGACGATAACGAACATTCAGCGCATATCCACGGGGTCCGAAGCGCAAAGGCCACGCGTTAGGCAGATCCCATCACGTTACTGGTGTGTACCAGACATTCTTCGCTAAAACGAAGACACAGGGCCCCGCGATGCCTCTGATGCACCGGGGCCCGCCTATTTCCGGTATGCGAAATCTGTCCGCTTCCGCTTCCCGCGCCTCGACCGCGATCGCCGCGCAGAGCCCGCTTTAATTCCATCCAGGTCCGACGGTTCTTGCAGCCGGGCTTTCTCGGAACGCAAATCGACGCCCCCAGGACTATCTCTTTTTGATCAAGGAGGCTGCGATGACACGGAGGCCTGCTCTGCGTCGTCTTCCTGTTAAATCTCGGCTGTTCCGGCCTCGCCCAGACCGCCCAATGTGAACACGACGCCGGCGTTTTATGTCGTGCTGAATTCGCTCACCAGGACCTGCACGGTCGTCGACAAGAGGCCGCGCACCGATACGCCGAACATCACGGTCGCCAGCGACGCGATCTACAGAGACGCGGGCCGAGGCCGAAGCCGCCGCCAAGACTCTGACGCCGTGCAACCGATAAACGACGCCGGGCAAACCGGTCGAACCGACCGCGCCGATGGACGTTGTCGGTCGTAGAGGAAAAGGGCCGCCTTTCCGGTCATCTAACGCGGAGGAACCCATGCCGGATCTCCAAGCACGAAGGCGCGAGACGCGGTGTGACGCTCGCAGCCATTGTCGCGGCCTTCGTTCTCGTATTTGCGATTGTTCTCTTCGGGCCCCCGGAACACCGGACACGTCGCCAGCAATCCGGGCCCCAGCGGCATACCGGGATCGACCGCGGTCGAACGAACGCCGCCGCCAGCCCGACGGCCCGTCAGGCGGCGACGACGACCACGGGAAACGCCCGCTGACGCCGGTCTCGCGGCGGCGGGGGCTTCGACCCGTTCGACTTTGTGGCGGTCTTGTGCCACTGGGTAACGGTCGCCGACCACAAAATCCGCGATCGAAAGCGGCCCGAACGCATCGATTCGGTTGCGCCAGCATGACTGTTCCATTACGTTTTTGTGACACGCCGCGGGTTCCGGCTGCTTCGTGCGTCTCCTGGCCGTCGCCAGCCAAGGCCCAACGCATTGCGCCGGGTAGTGTTGCGTCCCAACCCATGGCGCCCGCGCCAAATCCAGGTCCGTCCGCTACCGCCGTTGCCGCCGCGGCATCGCCGCGATCGGCATCTGGCGGTTGCTTGCCGTCGCCGCGCCGCATCTGGCGGCGCTCGGCCGTCATGCTGCAGACCGAAACCGATTTCGGCTCGCGCATCGGCTTCCTGCTGTCCTGGGGCATCCTGAACTTCTTCTGGATCGCGCTGTTGCGGCGTCCGGCGCTGTCGGGCGCGCTGTCGCTGACGCTGGTCGTGGTGCTGGTGCTGCTGTCGCGGCTCAAGCACGACGTCGTGCAGATGACCGCGAACTTCGTCGACCTGATGGTGATCGACCGCGACACCGCGGCGTTCCTGTTTACGATCTTCCCCAATCTGCGCTGGTCGGTGATCGGCGCCGGCGCTTGTCATCATTCCCCTGATGTACGCGCTGTGGTGGCTCGATCCGTTCCGCATCCGCCGCCTGCCGGCGCTGGCCTGCATGCTGGCCTGCCTTGCCGCGCTGGTCGGATATGCCGTTGCCTGGCCGGATGAAGCCTGGCGCGGCTATTACGACGACGGCTATCTGTCGAAATTCTCCCGCTCCGGCGTCACCGCCGTATCCGATTTCATCAATTACGGCTTCATGGGATCCGGACGCGGTCGCCGCCGAGCGCCTCAAGGTGCCGCTGGTGGATTCCTGCCATCCGGCCGGCGCGTCGGCCGCAACATCATCATGATCCATGACGAGTCGAGTTTCGACATTCGTCAGGCCGACGGCATCAAGGTGCCGCCGGGCTATGGCAGCCATTTCAAGTCGTTCGACGGCAAGGAGCGCAAATTCCTGGCCGAGAGCAATGGCGGGCCGAGCTGGTTCACCGAATACAACGTGCTCGCCGGGCTGTCGTCGCGCTCGTTCGGCCGGTTTTCCTATTTCGTGACCCGCATCGCCTCCGGCCGCGTCGAGCGCGGACTGCCGCTGGCGCTGCGCCGCTGCGGCTACAACACGATCTCGCTCTATCCGGCCTATGGCGCGTTCATGAGCGCGCGCAGCTTCCAGACCACGACCGGCATCCAGCACTTCTACGACGCGCGCGATCTCGGCGCCAAGGACGTCGAGCCCGACAGCTTCTTCTACGACAAGGCGCTGAAGCTGATGTCGCAGGAGCAGCCGGCCAATACGCCGCTGTTCACTGTTCGTCTATCTCGCCGCCAATCATTTTCCCTGGGAGACGCGGTTTCGTCCCGACCTGATGCCGTCCTGGCGCAAGCCCGGCAACGAGCCCGTGGTCGACGAATATCTGCGCCGGCAGGCGATGAGCGCCGACGATTACGCGCGCGTTCATCGCCGGGCTGAAGAAGAAATTCCCGGCGCAGCCGTTCCTGATCGTGCGCTACGGCGACCATCAGCCGGAATTCTCGCCGCATATTCTCGATCCCGGTCTCGACGAAGCCGGCGTCGGCAAGAAGCTGGAAAATTACGACCCGCGCTATTACGCGACCTATTACGCCATCGACGCCATCAACTTCGAGCCGGTCAAGAGCCCGGCGGTGATGGACACCGATCGACGCGGCCTATCTGCCGCTGGTGATCCAGGAGGCCGCCGGCATTCCGCTCGATCCGTCGTTCGAGGAGCAGAAGAACATCATGCTGCGCTGCAAGGGCGTGTTCTATGCCTGCAAGGACGGCGCGGAAGCCCGCCGCTTCAACCGGCTCCTGATCGACGCCGGCATGATCAAGGGGGTTGTAGCTTCTCCGGTTATCGCGTCCCGATCTTCTCCCACAGCCAGCTCGCCACCGCATCGGGCGAGCGACGTCGCATCATTGCCCGCCGCGCGCGCAAATTGGCCTCGCGCATGTCGGCGATATCGATCCTGCCGAGCAGCGGCTGCAGCGCCGCGCGCAACGCCGATCGTCCGCGCGCTTCGGCGCCAGCAGCACGCATCGCGTCGTAGGGCGGGATCGCGTGCTTGATATCGTCCAGCACCACCAGATCGTATTTCGCGATCAGCCCGTCGCTGGTATAGCCCGCGATCACGTCGACCTCGCCGGAAGCGACCGCGGCGTACATGAAATCCGGCTGCATCTGCCGTTGCGCGCGGAACGAGAGCCCGTAGGCCTTTTTCAGCCCGGCCCATTCCGGCCGCGAGAAGAATTCGTAATCCGCCGCGATCGACATCGCCGGCGCGTGCGACGCGAGATCGGCGATCGTGCGAATGCCGAGTTGCTCGGCGCGCTTGCGCGGCATCACCAGCGCATAGGCGTTCTCAAAGCCGAGTTCGCCGAGCAGCGTGATGTTCTGCTTGGCCAGCGTCGGCCTTCAACTCGCCGAGCAGTTCCTCGCGCGGCCGGATATCGGCTGCGGTGAAACTGGTTGGCCCACAGCGTGCCGGAATAGTCGACGTAGACGTCGATATCGTTGGCGGCCAGCGCCTCGAAGATCACGTTGGAGCCGAGGCCCTCGCGCGAAGCTGGCGGAAAGTCCTGCCGCCCGCAGCCGCTGCGCGATCAGCGCCGACAGCACATATTGCTCGGTAAAGGTCTTGGCGCCGACGATGTAGCTCGATGGCGAGCGCGCCATCGATGGGCACCAGCGTCGCCGCGACCAGCGCGGCGATGCCGATGCCGCCGAGCGCGGCGCGAACGCGGCTGCGGTTGCGCAAGCCGTTTTCGATCAGCGCCAGCAACTGATCGACCGCGAGCGCCAGCACCGCGGCGGCGAGGCAGCCGAACAGCACGAACACCCAGTTCTGGGTCTGCAGCCCTGCAAAGATGTAATTGCCGAGGCTGGTCTGGCCGATCGGCGTCGACAGCGTCGCGGTGCCGATCACCCAGACCGCCGCGGTGCGGATGCCCGCCATCATCACCGGCAGCGCCAGCGGCAGCTCCACCGTGAACAGCGATTGCCGCGGCGTCATGCCGACGCCCTGCGCGGCTTCCAGGATCGCGGCGTCGACGCCCTGCAGGCCGGTGATGGTGTTGCGCAGCACCGGCAGCATCGAATAGAGCGCCAGCGCCAGCACGGCGGGCAGGAAGCCGAAGGCGGAAAAGCCAAATCCGAACCACGACAGCGACAGCGCCGCGAGCGCCAGCAGCAGCGGATAGAACAGCGCCAGCAGCGCCAGCCCCGGCACGGTCTGCACGATGCTGGCAAGCCCGAGCAGCGCGCCGCGCAGCATCGGACGGTTGCGCGCGACGATCGCAAGCGGCAGGCTGACCGCAAGACCCAGCGCCAGCGCGGTGACGCTGACCGCGCACATGATTGCCGAGATAGTCCGGCAGATGCGCCAGCGCCTCGCTCCAGCGCGGATCGGAGAACAGGCTCATGCCGCGCCGTCCCGCGGCAGCAGCGTCCCGAGCCGCTCGGCCTGCCGCCGCGGCGTGCGCAGGAGTTCGCCGACATAAGCGTCGTCGCTGTCGGAGAGTTCCGCCGGCGTGCCCTGCGCCAGCAGTTTTCCGCCGCGCATCACGCGCGACGCGGTCGGCGAGCAGGATCGCCTCCGTCATGTCGTGGGTGATCATGACCGTGGTCAGCCCGAGCTTGCGATGCAGCTCGCGAAAATCGTCGCCGAGCGCATCGCGGGTCAGGGGATCGAGCGCGCCGAACGGCTCGTCCATCAGCACGATGCGGGGCTTTGCCGCCAGCGCCCGCGCGACGCCGACGCGCTGGCGCTGGCCGCCGGACAGTTCGTGCGGCAGGCGGTCGCGGTACTGCGCGCGGTCGAGCCGCACCAGATCGAGCAGTTCGTCCACCCGCGCGGCAATCTCCGCCGCAGGCCATGCCGAGCAGCTTTGGCGTGATGCCGATATTGCCGGCGACGCTGAGATGCGGAAACAGCCCGCCGCTCTGGAACACATAACCGATCCGCCGGCGCAGGCCGATCGGATCGACGCTGCGGACGTCTTCGCCTTCGACCGTGATGCGTGCCGCGCGTCGGCCTCGATCAGCCGGTTGGCCAGCCGCAGCAGCGTGGTCTTGCCCGAGCCGGAGCCGCCGACGATGGCCAGGAATTCGCCCTCGGCGACCTCGAGCGAGACGTCGTCGACGGCCACCACGCCCGCGCCGCGGCCGCCGTCGAAGATCTTGCCGACATGCGCGTAGGCGATCAGTGGCGTGGGTGGGCATTCAGTTGTGACCTGGCACGCGCTTACCCTCCCTCGAGGGGGCGAGAGCATCAACTACCACGTCGCGCGCGCCGCGTTGAACTTATCCTTCGCGAGCGCTAAGGCATCATTCCAGACCTTGGAGGGAACGCGGTGGATACGGCACAGCCAACGGCGGTCGCGCTTGACGACGCGACGGTGGCATTTCGGCTTGCTGACGCGCGCGTCTATACCGCGGTCGAGACAGGCCCGGCTGTCGGTCGCCCATGGCGAGTTCGTCGCCATCGTCGGGCCCGACCGGATGCGGAAAATCGACGCTGCTCAACGTCGCCGCCGGGCTGCTGAAGCCGGCTGCCGGATCGGTCAGGATCTTCGACCAGCCGCTTGACGGGCCTGAACCGGGACGCCGGCTATCTGTTTCAGGCCGATGCGCTGTTTCCCTGGAAGACCGCGATCGACAATGTCGCCATCGGGCTCGAGATCAAGGGCGCGCCGCGCGCAGCAGGCGCTGCAGCGCGCGCAGGGCTGGCTGACGTCGGTCGGCCTCGGCGCGTTCGGCAACCGCTATCCGCACATGCTGTCGGGCGGGCAGCGCAAGCGCGTCGGCCTCGCGCAGGTGCTGATCCGCGATCCCAAGATCCTCCTGATGGACGAGCCGTTCGGCCCGCTCGATGCCCAGACCCGGCAGATCATGGGCAATCTGCTGCTGGAGCTGTGGAACGCCGACCGCAAGGCGGTGCTGTTCGTCACCCACGATCTCGAGGAGGCGATCGCGCTGGCCGACCGCGTCGTGATCATGTCGGCAGGGCCCGGCGCGCGCATCATCGGCGACTGGCGGGTGCCGCTGCCGCGGCCGCGCGACATTTCGGAAGTCCGGATGGAGAAGGAGTTCCACGCACTGCACCGGGAAATCTGGAGCGTGCTGAAGGACGAAGTGATGAAGGGTTACGCGCAGTCCTCGCAAGCGGCGGAGGCCGGCTGATGTCCCGCCTGACGCTTCTGTTCTGGCAATTGCTGGTCGCCGTCGTCGCGCTGTCGCTGTGGCAGTTCTTCGCCACCGTGCCGGTGTTCGGCCGCATGCTGCTGCCGCCGTTCTTCTTCTCCAACCCGGTCGATGTCGGCAGCCAGATCGTCGAAATGGTTCGTGACCGGCGTGATCTGGAAGCATCTGGTGATCACGCTGTGGAATCGATCCTCGCTTTCGCGATCGGCTCGGTCGGCGGCGTGCTGGTCGGCTTCTGGTTCGCGCGCCAGCCGCGCGTCGCCGCGGTGTTCGATCCCTATGTGAAGATGGTCAACGCGCTGCCGCGCGTGGTGCTGGCGCCGATCTTCGCGCTGTGGCTGGGGCTCGGCATCTGGTCCAAGGTCGCGCTCGGCGTGACGCTGGTGTTCTTCATCGTGTTCTTCAACGTCTATCAGGGCGTCAAGGAAGTCAGCCACCACCGTGCTGGACAACGGCCGCATGCTCGGCATGAGCGAGCGGCAATTGACGCGGCATGTCTACTGGCCGTCGGCGCTGTCGTGGATGTTCTCCTCGCTGCACACCTCGGTCGGCTTTGCCGTGGTCGGCGCGGTGGTCGGCGAATATCTGGGATCGGCGGCCGGCCTCGGCTATCTGATCCAGCAGGCCGAGGGCGTGTTCGACGTCGCCGCCGTGTTCGCCGGCATGTTCGTGCTGTCGGCCTTCGTCATCCTGATCGACATCGGCGGTGACGCTGGTCGAGCGGCGGCTATTGGTATGGCGGCCGGCGGCGGTGAGAGCAGGGGGTAGGCTTTCCGGTCATTGCGAGCAAAGCGACGAAGCAATCCAGTCTTCCTTTGTGACCTCTGTGGATTGCTTCGCTTGCGCCTCGCAATGACGGAGGAGGAACCCGCCGTCAGTCCAGCAGCTTGGTGTCGTCCGGCGCCTGCGGCGGCGTCTTGATGGCGATCGCCTTGAACGGTGCCGCCCCTCGGGCTTGGTGCCGCCATGCGGCGGTGCCCTTCGGGATGACGACGAGATCACCCGGCTTCACCTTCACTTCCTTGTCGCCGAGCCAGATCGTCCCGGTGCCTTCGAGGATGTACTGCATCTCGTTGGCGTTGGCGTGCATATGCTTGGGCACGTTGCCGTCCTGTACCGAGATGGTCAGCGCCATCGGCGGGAGACGAACATCCTTGAGGCGCATGTCCGGTGCCTGAAGGCAGGCCGAGCGCTTCGCCTTCCAGTTCGCCGGTGTGAATGACCTGCGCGGTGATGTTCTCGGCGGCAAAGCGCCGGGCGCAACAGATGCGTGACGCCGCAGCCGGCGGCAAAGGCGGCGGCGATCGACAGCGCGTGATGGCGATGCGATTCATGGATAGTCCTCCCGCTTTGTAGGTTCTTTGTAAGCGAATGCTACAACCGCGCGATCGCGCTTCTCGGCCCGACGGAAAATTGCGTGCCCGCGATGGAACAAATCGCCAGATGCCGAACGGTGCCGTCATTTTGCAGGTGCGTCCTGGCACCAAAGTCGCCTTCTCAAGGCGAGTGCGCTGCATTATCCTGCGGCCAACTCGTGTGGAGGAAACCATGAAGAAAATTGTTGGCCGGTTGGCCGGGGCGGTGCTGGCGCTGGCGCTGGCGTCAGGCTTTGCCGCAGCGCAAAGCAAGATCACCGTCGCGGTCGGGGGCGGCGCCTGCCTGTGCTATCTGCCGACCGTGCTGGCCAAGCAGCTCGGCGAATACGAGAAGGCCGGGCTTGCCGTCGAACTGGTCGATCTCAAGGGCGGCTCGGACGCGCTGAAGGCCGTGCTCGGCGGCAGCGCCGACGTGGTTTCCGGCTATTTCGACCATTGCGTCAATCTCGCCGCCAAGAAGCAGGAGCTGCAGTCCTTCGTGGTCTATGACCGCTATCCCGGCCTGGTGCTGGTGGTGTCGCCCTCGCATACCAACGAGATCAAGTCGATCAAGGATCTCGCCGGCAAGAAGGTCGGCGTCAGCGCGCCGGGTTCCTCGACCGATTTCTTCCTGAAATATCTGCTGAAGAAGAACGGCCTCGATCCGACCAGCGCGTCGCGTGATCGGCGTCGGCCTCGGCGCGACCGCGGTGGCGGCGATGGAGCAGGGCCAGATCGATGCCGCCGTGATGCTCGATCCGTCGGTCACCGTGCTGCAGGGCAGCCATCCCGACCTGAAAATCCTCGAGCGACACCCGCACGCAGAAGGACACGCTCGCGCGTGTTCGGCGGCGAATATCCGGGCGGCGCGCTGCTACTCGACCGCGGCGCTGGGTCGCTTCGCACGAGAAGGACGTGCAGGCGCTGACCAACGCGATCGTCAACACGCTGACCTGGATCCATTCGCATTCGCCGGAAGAGATCATGGCGAAGATGCCGGACGAGATCGTCGGCAAGAACAAGGAGCTTTATCTCGCGGCGCTGAAGAACACGATCCCGATGTATTCGGAGACCGGCAAGATGGACCCGAAGGGCGCGCGATGCCGTGCTCGCGGTGTTCAGCGAGGGCTCGCCCGAGGTCGCCAAGGCCAATATCGACGTCAGCAAGACCTACACCAACAAATATGTCGAGCAGGTCAAGAAGACGACCGGGATGAATGCCAAGTAGAGACGTGATATGGCGAAGTGAAGCGATGAACGGCATGACGCCTCCGGTCATTCATCGCGTCACGCACGCTTGATCTGACGCGTCGAGCCGTGGTCGTGGCCGTTCGCCGCAGGCGCGGCGCGCCGAGATCGATCGCGCATTTCGCGGAAAAGCAGCGCGAGAAGCCGACAGCTGTGGAACGGCCGCGTCCTGCTCGGGCGCAACCCGGTGTTCAGCCGGCGAGCGCTTCAGCGCCAGCTATTTCGAGACCGATTTCGCCAGCTTCCTGGCGTGGCGCGACTGGGGCTTTCCGGACAAGGACGTGTTCAACGGCTTTGGCATGGGCGCGCTGCGCTGCAGCCGACGGCGCCTTCGTGCTCGGCGAGATGGGCCAGCACACCGCGAACGCCGGGCGCATCTATTTTCCGTCCGGCACGCCCGATCTCGACGATGTCAGGGACGGCGCGGTCGATATCGACGGCAGCGTCGCGCGCGAGCTCGAGGAGGAGACCGGTCTCATGCCCGGACGACTACCGTAGCGGACTGCGCATTGGGATTGCGTCTTCACCGGTCACGCGGTGGCGATGATGCGGCTGTTGCGCGTCGATATGCCGGGCGAGGCGTTGCGCGCCAGGATCGAGGCCAATCTCGCCCGGCAGCATCAGCCCGAACTTGTCGGCGATCCATCTGGTGCGCGGCACGCGCGGATCTCACCGCGGCGATGCCGCGCTTTGTGACGGCTTTCATCGAGGCCCAGCTGCACGCTGCAACCCTGACGCTGCGGCGCTGCGAGCCTGAGGCTGGCCTGCGCCGGGCGGCCGCATCCGATGCGGCTTGACATCGGTCCGCGCTCCCCATGTGATAGGCGCCAGTAAGAACAAGAATACGCAGTGCACAATCTCCAGGGAGGATTTCATGCCGGTGGCGCAAGGCTGCACGCCTGCTTGTTGGGCTGTTGGCCGCGATGGCGGTGCTGGGGCATGGCGGTTTCCGCCGATGCCCAGGAGAAGAAAATCAAGATCGGCGTGATTTACGACCTGACCGGCCCGCTCGCCGGCGGCGGCTCCGAGCTGCAATATATCGGCGCCAAGATCATGCTCGACCAGTACGCCAAGACCGGCGTCGAGGGTTACAAGATCGAGGCGGTCTACGCCGACGCCCAGAAGCAAGCCCGACGTCGCCATCAACGAGGCGGTCCGCCTCATCGAGCAGGAAAAGGTCGACATGCTGCTCGGCTTCTACTCGTCGGCGCAATGCGTGCCGGTGGCCGCCCGCGTCGAGCAGCTCAAGAAGTTCATGTGGATCACCACCTGCATCTCCTCGGCGGTGCTCGCCGACAAGAACTTCAAATATGTCTTCCGCCCGCAGGCGAGCGGCGACCAGTTCGGCCTGATGACGATGGATTTCATCGCCCAGAACGTCGAAGGAGAAGTTCGGCAAGGAGCCGAAGGATCTGCGCGTCGCCATCATCCATGAGGACGGCGCCTACGGCGTCGACGTGTCGAAGGGCAACGAGGCCGGCGCCAAGAAGGCCGGCTTCAACGTCGTGCTGAAGGAAGGCTATTCCGCCACCGCGCCCGATCTCTCCGCGCTCGTCGACGAAACTGAAGCGCGCCCGGCCCGACGTGATCTTCCACACCGGCTACAACCCGGACATCACGCTGCTGCTGCCGCCAGGCGCGCGAGCAGGGCTGAAGTTCGGCGCGCTGGTCGGCCATGGCGCGGGCTACGGCGTCTACGAGAAGCTGAAGGAAGGCCTCGGCGGCGACGTCAACTATGTCTTCAACACCGATCCGATCTCGATCTGGCTCGCCAACCAGAAATCGATGGATCCGAAGCTGCCGCCGGTCATCAAGATGGTCGGCGAGGAGTTCGACAAGGTGAAGCCGGGCGTCGCGATCCGCTCCGCCCATGTCGGCATGGCCGCGTCGAACACCTACGTGTTCCTGACCGAAGTGCTGCCGCGCGCCATCAAGAAATATGGCGGCGTCGATCCCGACGCGCCTGCGCAAGGCGGCGCTCGAAGTCGACCTGCCCGAAGGCGGCACCATGCTGGGCTTCGGCGTCAAGTTCCTACGGCGAGGGCACGCCGATGGCCGGCGCAGAACGAGCGCTCGTTCCCGGTGCGTCATCCAGTATGTCGACGACAAGTCGTATGTGGTGTGGCCGAAGAGCCAGGCGCAGCGCGAGGCCGTGCTGCCGCTGCCGAAGGGCACAACCTTCAGCAACCAGTAGACCGGGCGTAGGTTCAGCGGAGGGGCCGGGGTGCTGACGGTGAACGGGTTGGTGAAGCGGTTTGGCGGCTTCACCGCGGTCAACAACGTGTCGTTCAAGGTCGAGCAGGGCGAGATCCTCGGCCTGATCGGCCCGAACGGCTCCGGCAAGAGCACGATCTTCAACATGCTGTCGGGCACGCTGGTCCCGACCGCGGGATCGATCGACGTTCGATGGCGCGCGAGATCGCGGGCCTGCCGCCGCACCGGATCATCAACCGCGGCATCGGCCGCACCGTTCCAGATCCCGCGGCCGTTCCACCGGCTGACGCATCTTCGAGAACGTCGCGCTGGCCGGCTACTACGGCCAGGGCCGCCACAGCCGCGCCGAGGCGGATGAGGCCGCCGAGCGCGCGCTCGCCATGGTCGGCCTGCCGACCGACCGCCATGCCAGCGTCGATGGCCTCGGCGCCGCCGGCCTGAAGAAGCTCGAACTCGCAAAGGCGCTGGCGACCGGGCCCAAACTGCTGCTCGCCGACGAAAGCCTCGGCGGGTCTCGACGAGACCGAGATGGACCAGGCCGCCGACATGCTGCGCAAGATCCGCGACGAACTCGGCATCACCATCATCTGGGTCGAGCACATCATGGGCGTGCTGATGCGCGTGGTCGATCGCGTGATGGTGCTCGATCACGGCGAGAAGATTTCCGAAGGGTTGCCGAGCGCGGTCGCGGGCGATCCGCGCGTGATCGAGGTCTATCTCGGCACCGATGCGGATGCGAGCCAGGCCGCGGCCGCCGAGGCGCGCCGCCGGGCGGGAGCGTGAAGCATGCTCGAACTGAAATCGGTCGATGCAGGCTACGGCAGCTTTCAGGCGCTGTTCGGCGTCAGACCTCGACGGTCAGGGCAGGCGAGGCGGTCGGCGTGATCGGGCCGAACGGCGCCGGCAAGACCACCTTGATGCGGGTGATCTCCGGCCTGATCCGGCCGACCAGGGGCTCGATCACGATGGAAGGCGCCGACGTCGCTGACGACGCCGGCGCATCGCATCGTCAGCCTCGGCATCGCCCACGTGCCGGAGAACCGCCGGCTGTTTCCGCGGCTTACCGGTCGACGACAATCTGAAGATGGGCGCGTTACATGCCGGGCGCGCGCGCCAAATATGCCGAGCGGCTGGAATTCGTGTTCGATCTGTTTCCGCGCATGAAGGAGCGCCGCCATCAGATGGCCGGCACCATGTCGGGCGGCGAGCAGCAGATGTGCGCGATCGGCCGCGCGCTGATGTCGAGACCCGAAACTGCTGCTGCTCGACGAGCCGTCGGCGGGGCTGGCGCCGGTCGTGGTGCAGCAGGTGTTCGAACTGGTGAAGCGGATCCGCGCCAGCGGGCTGACGGTCCTGATCGTCGAGCAGAACGTGCAGCAGGTGCTGCGCGTGGTCGATCGCGCCTATCTGCTCGAGGCCGGCAGCATCCGCGCTTCCGGCACGTCGGCGGAAGTTGATGCAAAGCGACACCATCAAGCAGGCGTATCTGGGCGTATTATCGGAAGTTCGGGGCAGGACAGCGAGCGATGCAGGCATTTCTGGACATCTTCGACATCTACCTGCTGGAAGCCGTGATCAACGGCATCCTGCTCGGCGGCGTGCTGGCGCTGCTTGCGCTCGGGCTCAATCTGATCTTCGGCGTCATCGACGTGACCTGGATCTGCTACGCCGAGCTGGTCATGATCGGCATGTACGGCATGTATTATCTCGTCCAGGTCTTCGGCTCTGCCGTACTGGGCCGCGGCGCCGCTCGCCATCCTCCTGGTCGCGCGTGCTCGGCGCGGCGCTGCATTACATCGTCATCGCGCCGCTGCTGACCGCGCCGCCGATCAACCAGCTGCTCGCCACCGGCGGCGTGCTGTTCATCCTGCAGAGCTTTGCCACCGTCGCCTTCGGCATCGACTTCCGCAACCTCGGCATCCGCCTGCCGGTGCTGGCGCTCGGCGAGATGCATTTCAGCTACGCGCGATTATTGTCGTTTGCGCGCGGCGCTGATCGGCATGGTCGTCCGGTCTATCTCTTCATGACCCGCACCTATACGGGCACCGCGATCCGCGCCATCGCGCAGGACCGCCAGATCATGTCGCTGATGGGCGTCGATACCAAGCGCATCTACCTCATCACCTCGGCGCTCGGCGGCGCGCTCGCCGGCCTCGCCGCCTGCCTGCTGGTGCTGCAATATGACGTGCATCCCTTCGTCGGCCTGTCGTTCGGGCCGATCACCTTCCTGATCTGCGTGCTCGGCGGGCTCGGCAATTTCGTCGGCGGCTTCATCGCCGCCTTCGTGTTCGCCGAGATCATCTCGCTCGGCGGCCTGTTCTCCGACCTCGAATGGGGCTATGTGCTCGCCTTCGCCTTCTTCATCGTCATGATGTTCATCCGGCCCGCGGGCCTGTTCGCGAGGCGCTCGTGAACCGCGATCATGCCGGCTGGGCCGTTGCGCTGGCGGCGCTGATCGCGCTGCCCTTCGTCTATCGCGATCCCTATCATCTGCACATCCTGGTGCTGATCCTGATCTGGTCGTTCGCCTACACGTCGTGGTCGATCATGGGCCGCTTCGGCCTGGTGTCGCTCGGCCATGGCGGCTTCATGGGCGTCGGCGCCTATGTCACGCGCGCTGTTGTGGAATCATCTCGGCGTCTCGCCATGGATCGGCATTCCCCTGAGCATGGCGGCGGCGGGCGTGCTGGCGCTGGTGGTCGCCTATCCCTGCTTCCGCTTCCGCATCACCGGCCATTATTTCGTGCTGGTGACGCTGGCGCTGTCAGGCATCGTGCTGCAGGTCATCACCGCCACGCGCGACTACACCGGCGGCTCGCTCGGCTACACGCCGAACCGCGTACCGGGCAATCAGTTGCTCGCGCTGCAATTCGACGACAAGATCACTTGGTATCTGATCGCGCTGTTCGTCTGGCTCGTGCGGCCTGTTGATCTGGCGCTGGATCGACCGCAGCATGAGCCGCTACGCCATGGAGGCGATCTCGGAGGACGAGGACGCGCCGCCGCGGCCGGCGTCAACGTCACCGCCGAAAAGCTCAAGATCACGCTGATCAGCGCGCTGATGACGGCGCTCGCCGGCGCGCTTTATTGCCAGTACCAGATGTTCATCTCGCCCGACACCGTCAGCGGCATCGCGGTGTCGCTGCAGATGGTGTTTGCCGCCATCGTCGGCGGCGTCTATGTCTCGCTCGGGCCGACGGTCGGCGCCATCATCACCATCATGCTCGCGGAAATCCTGCGCATCGGCTTCGGCACCAAGGCGGTCGGCTGGGACAATCTCGTCTCACGGCGTGCTGCTGGTGCTGTTCATCATATTCCTTCCCAAGGGCATCCCTGGTAGCGTGCATCGACCAGATTGAAGACGCAACGCAAGCCAGGTCCGTGAAACTCATGAGCAAGAAACCGTCACAGCCGCTCGCCGACGACGCTGAAGCCCTTCGTCGCGCCGTTCCGCGTCGGCGGATCCGGCCAGTTTCACCTGAAGTCGCTCAAGACCAACGAGAAGGGCGGCCTCGACAAGGACGAGGGCGAAGAAGATCATCGAGGCCAACCGCAAGCGGCTGAACGATTTTCAGGAAAAGCTCTACGCGCAGGACCGCTGGTCGATGCTGCTGATCTTCCAGGGCATGGACGCCGCCGGCAAGGACAGCGCGATCAAGGCAGTGTTCGAGGGCGTCAACCCGCAGGGCTGCGAGGTCACGTCGTTCAAGCAGCCGTCGACCGAGGAACTCGACCACGATTTCATGTGGCGCAGCATGATCGCGCTGCCGCAGCGCGGCCGCATCGGCATCTTCAACCGCTCCTATTACGAGGAATGCACTGGTGGTGCGCGTGCATCCGGAGATTCTCGCCAAGGAGAAGCTGCCGCCAGAAGCTGGTCACCAAGAACATCTGGCGCGAACGGTTCGAGGACATCTGCCGCGGTCGAGCGCTACCTCGCGCGCAACGGCACCGTGATCCTGAAATTCTTCCTCAACGTCTCCAGGGAGGAGCAGCGCGAGCGCTTTCTCGACCGGCTGGAGGAGCCCGCGAAGAACTGGAAGTTCTCGATGGCCGACATCGCCGAGCGCGCGCTGTGGCCGAGATACATGGCGGCGTATCAGGACCTGATCCGCCACACCTCGACGCGGCTGGCGCCGTGGCACGTGGTGCCGGCCGACCACAAATGGTTCGCGCCGCGTCGTGATCGGCTCGACCATCGTCAGCGCGCTCGACGGGCTCGATCTGCATTTCCCGAAGGTCGACAAGGCCGAGCGGAGCGAGTTCGCGCGGGTCCGCGAGGCGCTGCTGAAGGAGGGGAAGGGCGGCGTTGGCTGCGAGGCGCACAAGGAAGCGATAGGCCGGGACTGTACCTTTCAGGGAAGTCCACCTCGGCACTGGGTCAGCCCCACTGACCATCTTTTGGCGTTGCGGCCGGCGCGTCATTCTCGTCTAGAACGGCCCTAGGACGCGGCTCCCGGCAACGCAACCGTCAACGGTTTTGGCCGAGGATTCGGCTGTCCAAAGGGTCTGGCAATGCTGATTCGCAGCGAAAAGTACGGAGTTCAGGGCTGGAGCGGCCGCGGCCGCCCGTCCCGGCGATTCCGGCTGCGTCCGCTGCCCACCCTCCTTCTTGGCGGGCTTCTGCTTCTTATCGGCCCCTGAGGGCCGTCTGGGCGGTTTGCGCCTGGGCACTCAGGGGTTCGCGCGAGATCACCAGAACCCTTCAGCGCTCAGAAAACAGCGCACCACCCAAAAGGAATTTTCAGATGACCACCGCCAACAAGTCCGACAAGGACCGCGTCATCATTTTCGACACCACCCTGCGCGACGGCGAGCAATGCCCCGGCGCCACCATGACGCTTCGAGGAGAAGATCGAGATCGCCGAGATGCTCGACGACATGGGCGTCGACGTCATCGAGGCCGGCTTTCCGATCACCTCCGAAGGCGACTTCCAGGCGGTCAGCGAGATCGCCCGCCGCTCCAAGAACGCCGTGATCGCCGGCCTGTCGCGGGCGCACCCGAAGGACATCGACCGCTGCGCCGAAGCGGTGAAGTTCGCCAAGCGCGGCCGCGTCCACACCGTGATCGCGACCTCGCCGCTGCACATGCGGGTCAAGCTGAACATGACGCCGGAGCAGGTGATGGAGCTCTCGATCGCCAACGTCACCCGCGCCCGCAACCAGATCGACGACGTCGAATGGTCGGCCGAAGACGGCACCCGCAGCGAGATGGATTACCTCTGCCGCATCGTCGAGGCCGTGATCAAGGCCGGCGCCACCACGGTCAATATCCCCGATACCGTCGGCTACACCGTGCCGGAGGAATACACCGCACTTCATGCGCACGCTGATCGAGCGGGTGCCGAACTCCGACAAGGCGGTATTCTCGGTGCACTGCCATAACGACCTCGGCATGGCGGTGGCGAACTCGCTGGCCGGCATCGCCGGCGGCGCGCGGCAGGTCGAATGCACCGTCAACGGCATCGGCGAGCGCGCCGGCAATGCCGCGCTGGAAGAGGTCGTGATGGCGATCAACGTGCGCAACGACGTGTTTCCGTGGTGGAACAAGATCGACACCACGCATGCTGACGCGCGCCTCGAAGGTGGTCTCGGCGGCGACCTCGTTCCCGGTGCAGTACAACAAGGCGATCGTCGGCCGCAACGCGTTCGCGCATGAGAGCGGCATCCATCAGGACGGCGTGCTGAAGGATGCCTCGACCTACGAGATCATGCGTCCCGAGATGGTCGGCCTGAAGCAGTCGTCGCTGGTGCTCGGCAAGCATTCCGGCCGCCACGCCTTCGTGCACAAGCTGGAGGAGATGGGCTACAAGCTCGGCGCCAACCAGCTGGAAGACGCCTTCGCGCGGATGAAGGCGCTCGCCGACCGCAAGAAGGACATCTACGACGAGGACATCGAGGCGCTGGTCGACGAGGAGATCGCGGCCTCCCACGACCGCATCAAGCTGACCTCGCTGACCGTGATCGCCGGCACCCACGGGCCGCAGCGCGCCACCATGAAGCTCGACGTCGACGGCCAGATCAAGATCGAGGAAGCCGAGGGCAACGGCCCGGTCGATGCCGTCTTCAACTGCATCAAGGCGCTGGTGCCGCACGAGGCCAAGCTCGAGCTCTACCAGGTCCACGCCGTCACCGAAGGCACCGACGCGCAGGCCGAAGTGTCGGTGCGGCTCGCCCATGAGGGCCGCTCGATGACCGCCGCGCGCCGCCGATCCGGATACGCTGGTGGCGTCGGCCAAAGCCTATCTCGGCGCGCTCAACAAGATCGTCATGAAGCGCCAGCGCGATATCCCGGCGGCGGCCGCGGGCTGAGCGCCGCCTGACGCCGGTGTTGAGTTAACGGGGCGGCGCTGTGCGCCGCCGTGTTGTCATTTCAGCATGATCGTCTCCGAACGGCAGACGAAGCGAACAAGGCGCAGCACGCATTGACAGGGGCGGACGCGCGGCGCAATCCGGCGTTGTTTGGCGGCGCGAAGGCGGATTGCTACGCTAATCCGCGCTGCACGCTGCTTGTCAATGATGACGCGCGGACGAGTCCGGACCGTCAGGGGTGACGGTCGGAGAACTGGAGATTGGCCCCGCAAGTGGCCATTCGACCCGATGCGCGCGGCCAGGCACTGTTGATAGCCCGTGAAGCTGCAATCACCTCACCGGCAGAAACTCTTCGCCTTGCAGGCGGTAGCGATATTCGTCGCCTGCGGCGTGAGCCAACGCCGCCGCCGAAGATTGTGGCTGGATGTTGCGAGGGCAAGAAAGAATGTACGCATTTTCCCCTCTCTAAATAGAGCGCCCAGCCCGACCGTCGCGCAAAACGCGGTGGAAATCGATGATGATTGCTTCCACATCAGGTGATCCAAATTTCGGGATTGATCGTTTCGCAGACGGACCGCGTCCACTCTGCGCCAAAGCGTCAGGATGGCCTAGTGACCGCTCTCCGAGCGCCCCGCCAAACAACAGTCAGATCAAAGTAGTCATTCGGTTGCGGAATGACTGTCGCGCGTCAGAAGCCGCGCACGCGCGGACCAGGAGCCAGGCAGTCTCTGGTGCGCGGGAAGGATTGATGCGCGGCGTGAAAGACCAGGTGCAAGGCGGCCCGACGAAGGTCCCAATCAAGCGGCCCGAAGAGATGCCACGCGAAAACTGACAGCGGGAGCGACGCTGCAGGTATCGCTGTGATCAGAGGAGGCAATGATGGCAAGCACGCTATCCAACAAGGAGCGGGCATTGATGGATGCGTACTGGCGGGCGGCCAACTACCTGTCGGTCGGCCAGATCTATCTCTACGACAACCCGCTGCTCAAGCAATCGCTCACAAAGGATCACATCAAGCCGCGGCTTCTCGGCCACTGGGGAACGACGCCAGGCTTGAACTTCATCTACGTTCACCTGAACCGGGTGATCAAGAAGCACGACCTCGACATGATCTACATCACCGGCCCCGGGCATGGCGGTCCCGGTCTGGTCGCGAACGCCTACCTCGAAGGGACCTACAGCGAGGTCTATCCGAACATTTCTCCCGATGAAGAGGGCATGAAGCGCCTGTTCACCCAATTCTCCTTTCCGGGCGGTATCCCGAGCCACGTTGCACCGGAGACGCCCGGTTCAATTCACGAAGGCGGCGAACTCGGCTACGCCCTCTCGCATGCCTACGGAGCGGCCTTCGACAACCCCGATTTGATCGTTGCCTGTGTCGTCGGCGACGGCGAAGCGGAGACTGGACCGCTGGCAACAAGCTGGCATTCCAACAAGTTCCTGAACCCGGCGACCGACGGGGTGGTTTTGCCGATCCTCCACTTGAACGGCTACAAGATTGCCAATCCCTGCATTCTCGCCCGCATCAGCCATGAGGAGCTGGATCACTTATTCCGCGGTTACGGCTACACGCCGTATTTCGTCGAGGGGATGAGCCGGAAAAAATGCACGAGCTGATGGCCGCGACCCTGGATAAGGTCGTCGGGGAAATTCAGCGCATCAAATCGGATGCGCGTCGAGATGGTTTCAAGGAACGCCCCCGCTGGCCGATGATCGTGCTCCGCACACCCAAGGGCTGGACCTGTCCGAAAGAGATCGATGGCAAGCGCACCGAGGACTACTGGCGCTCGCACCAGGTGCCGATGGGCGAGATGCACGAGAATCCGGCCCATGTGCGCCTCCTCGACGAGTGGATGAAGAGCTACCGACCTGCAGAGCTCTTCGACGACAACGGCCGGCTCCGCCCCGAGTTGGCCGACCTTGCCCCTCGAGGCACCCGTCGCATGAGCGCCAACCCGCACACCAATGGCGGATTGCTCCTGCGCGAACTGCGGCTGCCGAATTTCCGCGATTACGCTGTCGACGTGACCGCACCCGGCGCCGTAACGGCCGAATCTACGCGAGTCATGGGCCGGTTCCTACGCGATGTAATGAAGCTGAACATGGAGGCACGAAATTTCCGGCTCTTCAGTCCGGACGAGAACAACTCGAACCGCTGGCAGGATGCGCTCGAGGTCACCAATCGTGCCTGGGTCGCAGACACCTATCCCTGGGATGATCATCTGGCGCCCGACGGGAGGGTCATGGAGATGCTCAGCGAGCACCAATGCCAGGGCTGGCTCGAGGGCTATCTCCTGACCGGCCGGCACGGCTTTTTCTCTTGCTATGAGGCGTTCATCCACATCATCGACTCGATGTTCAATCAGCACGCCAAGTGGCTGAAGGTTTGCAATCACATTCCATGGCGACGGCCTATTGGCTCGCTGAACTACCTCTTGTCGAGCCATGTCTGGCGCCAGGACCACAACGGCTTCAGCCATCAAGACCCGGGGTTCATCGACCACGTCATCAACAAGAAAGCCGAGGTCATCCGCGTCTATCTGCCGCCTGACGCCAACTGCTTGCTCTCGGTCACCGACCATTGTCTGCGCAGCCGAAACTACGTCAACGTCGTCGTCGCGGGCAAGCAGCCTGCTCCTCAGTGGCTGACGATGGACGAGGCGGTCAAGCACTGCGAAGCCGGATTGGGTATTTGGGAGTGGGCCAGCAACGACCACGGCGGCGAGCCCGATGTCGTGATGGCTTGCTGTGGTGACGTGCCGACGCTGGAGACGCTCGCCGCTGTCGACCTCCTTCGAAGGCACGCGCCCGATCTAAAGGTCCGCGTCATCAATGTCGTCAATCTGATGAAGCTGCAGCCCCCGAGCGAGCATCCGCACGGTCTGTCCGATCACGATTTCGACGCGCTGTTCACGACCGACAAGCCGATCATCTTTGCCTTCCATGGCTACCCGTGGCTGATTCACAGACTGACCTACCGGCGCACGGGCCACGACAACATCCATGTGCGCGGCTACAAGAGAAGAGGGCACCACCACGACACCGTTCGACATGTGCGTGCTCAACGATCTCGATCGCTTCCACCTCGTAAGCGACGTGATCGATCGCGTGCCGAAGCTCGGACCGCGGGCTGCCTACGCCAAGCAGGCCATCCGCGACAAGCTCATCGACCACAAGGCGTTCATCGCCCGGTATGGGGACGATATGCCGGAGATCACCGGCTGGAGATGGGGGCAGGAGGCGGCTTCTGCGGCCGTTCGCTCGACGGAGGCCGACAACGTCTAAACCTGCTGGGCTGGACCTCTAATGACACTATGGCCGCCACTGTGGCACGCCAGCGCTCGGTGACCTGCTGAGGGGCAGACGAGCGGTTCAGGCGGTTGCAGCTGGGTGAGGATGTCCGCTGGCAACAGGAGAGCGATCCATGCGGCAGTCAGATAGCAAGCGCGTCAGCCGCGACCAGTACGACGCCGTCCTCTTTGACCTCGACGGTGTGGTAACGGACACCGCCGGCATCCACGCGACGTGCTGGAAACAGATGTTCGACGAATATCTTCAGAAGCGTGCGAGGCAACAGAGGGAAGCATTCCGCCCCTTCGATCTCGCCACGGACTACCGGCTCTACGTGGATGGCAAGCCTCGTTTCGACGGCGTTCGCGACTTTCTCAGCTCACGCGGTATCCAACTCCCCGAGGGAAACCCTGACGACCCTGCAGAGGTCGAAACAGTGTGCGGACTCGGCAATCGCAAGAACGACCTGGTCAACCATGTCATAGCGGACGTGGGCGTGGAGCCCTACGACGGAACCGTGCAATTCATCCATCAACTCCGCCGCAATGGGTTCAAAATTGCCGTCGTCACCTCAAGTCAGAACTGCACGGCTGTGCTGAAGGCCGCCAAGCTAGACGACTTCTTCGAGGTGCGGGTCGATGGCAACACGATCCATGCGCAACGTCTTGCCGGGAAGCCCGCCCCGGATACGTTTTTGATGGCGGCAAAGCTGCTGGGGTTGAACCGATACGGACCGTTGTCATCGAGGATGCCATCTCCGGAGTCCAGGCCGGCGCTAATGGGAACTTCGGACTTGTGATCGGTATCGCGCGCAAGGGGAATGCGGAGGAACTGAAGCACCATGGCGCTCATCTGGTAGTCGACGATTTGGCCGAACTGCTGGACTGACCGACGCCTCGCGCTGCCTTGGGAGGAACAGCCCGATGCTCCATCATGAACGCCTCAGACCGCCATCCCATGACTATCCGGCCGACGAATGGAACGTCATCGAAAAAGCGTTCCACCCCGAATTCCTGGCCCAGCTCGAAACGATGCTCAGCGCTCGGCAACGGATACCTCGGCATGCGCGGGTGCCCAGAGGAAGGCGGCCCCAACGCTGAAAACGGCACGTTCATTAATGGGTTCTATGAAACGCGGCCGATCGTCTACGGAGAAGAAGCTTACGGTTTCGCGAAAACTGGCCAGACGATCTGCAACGTGACCGACAGCAAGATCATCAAGCTGTTCGTGGATGATGAGCCCTTCTGGTTGCCCAATGCGCACCTCTTGAAATACGACCGGCGGCTCAACATGAAGTCCGGAACGCTCGACCGGGAGATCCTCTGGGAGACTCCGGCCGGCAAACAGGTGTCGATCACATCTCGGCGTTTGGTCTCCTTCGTCGACCGGCATGTGGCTGCCATCTCCTATTGTGTGACAATTCTCAATGCGCATGCGTTTGTCGTGATCTCCTCGGAGATGGCGACGCATGAACCCAGCAGCCCGCAGCAATGAGGATGATCCGCGACTGGCGAGAGCCGTTTCGGGGCGGGTACTCCATCCGCGAGCCAGCTATTCCAAAGACCGCCGCATCGTGCTGTGCCATGCGACTGAAAAGAGCCGCTTCACGCTCGACATGTGCGACTGACAATGCGCTGGAGAGCTCTTGCCCGCACTCCTACAAGGCTGTCCACACCGCTGACTTCGGCCAAGTCGCCTTCACGATCGACGCGCGGCCCGGCTGTCCGATCCAACTCACCAAATACATGGTCTATCACACCTCGCAGACGGCTTCCGCTGAAGAGCTCTGCGGCCGCGCTGAATGGACAATGGATCGCGTGGTGACGCCAGGGATTCCAGCAGCTGCTCGCCTCTCAAGAGCACTACATGGACGATTTCTGGCGCCGAAGCGATGTGCGGATCAAGGACATCAGGGAAGACCGAACAAAGCGCAGCACCGTCGAGATCCAACAAGCGATCCGTTTCAATCTTTTTCACATCCTGCAGGCCTCGGCGCGCGCCGAAGACACGGGTGTGCCGGCGAAGGGCCTCACCGGACAGGCCTATGAGGGGCACTACTTCTGGGACACCGAGATCTACCTGCTGCCGTTTCTGATCATACACCTCTCCCGCATCGCCAGGAACCTCCTGGCGTTCCGCTACAAGATGCTGCCTCAGGCACGAGCACGCGCCAAGGAATTAGGCCATCGCGGAGCCATGTTTCCGTGGCGCACCATCAGCGGGGAAGAAGCATCGGCATACTACGCGCGCCGGAACCGCACAGTACCACATCAACGCGGACATCATGTACGCGCTGCGCAAAGTATGTGCAGGCAACGGGCGATGAGTCTGTTCCTGCGCGACTACGGTGCCGAGATGCTCGTGGAAACCGCACGCCTGTGGGTGGACCTGGGCTTCTACTCGGACGCAAAAGGGGGAAGTTCTGCATCAACGGCGTCACCGGGCCCGACGAATACAACGCGGTCGTAAACAACAACGCATACACGAACTTGATGGCCCGCGAAAACCTGCGCTACGCAACTCAGGTTGTCGAATTCTTGCAGGAAACGGAACCGGACGCGTACGACGCGCTTGTAGCACAAGACGGCGCTCGAGGCCTCCGAGGTAGACGCATGGCTCCGCGCGGCGGAGAACATGTATGTGCCGTATGATGAGAAGCTGAAGATCATCCTCGCAGGATGACAACTTTCTGGACAGAGAGCCCTGGGATTTCCGGAACACGCCGCGCGACCGTTATCCGCTCCTCCTATTTTATCATCCGCTGAACATTTACCGGAAGCAGAGTGATCAAACAGGCGGACGTGGTGTTGGCCATGTTCTTGTTGGGCGATGCTTTCTCCCAGAGATGAAGAAGCGTAACTTTGATTTCTATGACCCGTTGACGACAGGCGACTCATCTTTGTCGTCGTGCGTCGAGGCGATCATCGCTGCACAGACCGGCGATATGGATAAAGCGATCCGGTACGGAATGGCGGCGCTCTTAATGGACCTGGCCGACGTGGGTGGCAACGTGAAAGACGGCTGCCATATCGCCTCGATGGGCGGCACCTGGATGATGCTCACCTATGGTTTCGGAGGTATGCGGGATGATGACGGAACGTTGTCATTCTGGCCACGTCGTGCGCCCGAGGAGAACGCTATCCTTCGATTTCCCTAACCTACCATGGCCAGATGCTGGAAATCGAAATCGGTCTGGACAGGGTGGAGTACGCGCTGCGTGAGGGTGAACGCCTTGTGATCCGCCATGAGAATGGAGGAAGTCGAGTTGACTCGGGAAAATCCGCTCGTCGTCCGACCGGTTAGCAGGAGATGACGATCTGAATACGCAGCGGGCGTGACGTAAGACGGCACTTGTCGAGCGAGCTCGAGATGAGCGACAACAGCAAACATAAATTGGGCGGAATGCCCATGAGCGTCAAGTCGCCGTCCGTCGGGAGGCGCAAGCGCGCAGCAATGCGGCAAGATCAACCTGATACAATGAAGTCCCCTCTCACGGCCGTGGCAGGACGTCGGAACCGGGTCAAGAGCGTTCTGGTCGTCGACGTTGGTGGCACTTCGGTAAAGATCCTGGCCACCGGGCAATCAGAAAGTCGGTCGTTTCGATCCGGACCAAAGCTCACTCCCAAACGCATGGTGTGCAAGGAGTTATAGAAGCTTGCCGCGGATTGGACCTATGATGTGGTCTCCATCGGCTACCCCGGCCCGGTCTTGGGCGGCCGGCCGGCCGCAGAACCCATCAACCTGGGACGTGGCTGGGTCGCGTTTGATTTCGCGCGGGCCTTCGGTCGCCCGGTCAAAGTCATGAACGATGCCGCCATGCAGGCCTTGGGGAGCTACAAAGGTGGCAAGATGCTGTTTCTAGGCCTCGGAACAGGACTCGGGCACCGCCTTGATCGTCGACGGCGTGGTCAAGCCAATGGAACTCGGCCATCTGCCGTACAAGAAACGCACCTACGAGGATTACGTCGGACGTGCCGGCCTGGAACGCGACGGCAAGAAAAGTGGCAGCGCCATGTGGCCGACGTCGTCGAGCGCCTCAGTCGCGGCGCTTGCAGCCGGATGACACCGTGATCGGGGAGGAAACGTCAATAGGCTCGACGCATTACCTCGGCGGTGTCGCGCGGGCGAAAATGCCAACGCTTTTCGCGGTGGTTTTCGATTGTGGGCAGGAGCCGATGTGCTCCCGCCGGCTCTGACGCCCGGACGACTTCGCTCCCGGCAAAAAAGTAACCACTAAAAGGCTGTCTGAGACTGGTCGATCGGAAAGCCGCCAACGCGACGATCCGGCGCCGGTCGTGCCAGCACTTCAGGAGGATGCATGGCAACGACGCGAGCGAGCGAGTCCCGAGTCAACGCAGGCGACCGGGCTGCTCTCACGAATGTTCGCACTGGGCTTGGAGCGGATGCGATCGCCACGGCCCTGATCGAGAACCTGCACTGCCCTGCAGGGAAAGCCGCCACAGTACGCGACGCGCAACGACTGGTACATGGCCCTCGCTTACACCGTGCGCGACCGCATGATGGCTCGCTATGTAGCGACCGTGGAATCCATTACCTGAACGAACACGGCTGCGAAGGCCGTTGCGTATCTTTCCGCGGAGTTCCTGACCGGACCCGCATCTCGGCAACGGCCTCATCAATCTCGGGATCTGGCAGGCCGTAGAGGAAGCGCTGTCGCGCATGGGGCAAGAACTGTCGAGCCTCCTCGAGCAGGGAGGAAGAGCCTGGGTTGGGCAATGGCGGGCTCGACCGCCTGGCGGCCTGCTACATGGACTCGCTGGCGACGCTCAACGTTCCGGCCATCGGCTACGGCATCCGCTACGAATTCGGAATCTTCGATCAGGCGATTCGCGATGGCTGGCAGGTTGAGATGACGGACAAGTGGCTTGCGCTTCGGCAACCCGTGGGAGATCGTGCGTTCGGAAATCTCGTTCGATGTTAAGCTCGAGGACATACCGAGCGCTACGACTGCGCTGAGGGCCGCTATCGCGTGCGCTGGGTTCCCGAGAAGGTGATTAAGGGCGTCGCCTACGACACGCCAGTCCCGGGCTATGGCGTGCCCACAACAAACCTGCTGCGCTTATGGAAGGCCGAAGCCACTGAGTCATTTGATTTCGAAGCATTCAATCTCGGCGACTATTACCGGGCGGTGGACGAGAAAGTCGCATCGGAAACCATCTCCGCAGGTTCTTTATCCGAATGACGAACCTGACGCCGGGAAGCAGCTGCGGCCTGGCGCAGCAGTACTTCTTCGTATCCTGTCTCGCTTCAGGACATGATCCGGTTGCTCATGATGCGCGGCAAGCCGCTCAACCAGCTTCATTCGTATTGGGCCGCGCAGTTGAATGACACGCATCCCTCCATTGCCATTGCCGAGTTGATGCGCCTCCTCGTGGACGAGCACGCGATGGAGTGGGATGAAGCGTGGGATATCACCCAGAAGACCTGTGGCTATACGAACCACACGCTTCTTGCCGAAGCCCTTGAGCGATGGCCCATCGCATTGTTTGCCAAGCTATTGCCGCGGCATCTAGAGATCATCTTCGAGATCAATCGTCGCTTCTTGGACGATCTGCGGAATGCGCTATCCGAGAATGACGATCAGCTGCTAAGGCGGCTCTCGCTCATCGATGAAGCGGGCGAGAAATATATACGCATGGCGCACCTTGCGAGCGTGAGGGAGCCATGCCATCAATGAGATCGCCGCCCTCCATACCGAGCTCCTGAAGCGAACGGTACTCGCGTGATTTTCATCGGGTGTCGCCGGAGAAATTCTTCAACGTGACAAACGGCGTGACGCCGCGGCGATGGATCGCGCTGAGCAATCCGAAATTGAGCGCGCTCATCACTCGGCACATCGGCGACCGATGGACAGCGAATCTGGAAGACGAGCTCCAGCGGATAGAGCCACTGGCCGGCGACGTCGGCTTTCAAAGGGAATGGCAAGCCGTCAAGGCTGATAACAAACGAGTTCTGGCCGACCTGATCAAGGAGCGAACCAGCATCGTCGCGAGATCCGCACTCGTTATTCGATATCCAGGTGAAGCGTGCCGCACGAGTGCAAGCGCCAGCACCTCGAACGTCTGTACTACTTGGTCACTCTCTGCTAACAGGCTCAGGGCGCGACCCGGCGACGCTGCGGCGACCTCACCGAACGGTCATCTTCGGCGGCAAGGCCGCTCCAGGATACCGCACGGCCAAGCTGATCGATCAAGCGATACCAATCCGTCGCGCCGAAGCACCATCAATCGGAGACCCGCTCGTCTCCCAGGTTCTCAAGGTGGTGTTCCTGCCGGACTTCAACGTCAAGAGCGGCCACCGCGTCGCCTAGCCCGCCGCCGATCTTGTCCGGAACAGATCTCACGGCAGGCAAAGAGGCGTCAGGCCGGCAACATGAAATTCGCCATGAACAGGGCAATAACAATTGGCACGTTGGATGGCGCCAACGTCACGCCGCGACGCGACAAGGCACGAGAATTTTTCTTGTTCGGCCTGACGGCCGAGGAGGTCGAGCAGTCAAAGGCTGGCATTACACGCCGCGCAAGCATCAAATCAGAGCTACGAGGCGGTCGACCTCATCAGTTCCCGCTTCCTCTCAATGGCGATCGCGGGCTTTCGCGCCGCCGTGGACCGCCGCTTACCCGCGACGACTACATGCCGTTGGCGGACTACCAGGCCTATATGGAATGCCAACAGCGTCAGCCATACTCGATCTGACCGCGGACGCGCACGTCACTCACAGCGCACGAGACGTAATAACCCGTCCGACCGTTCGACCGGGAGTACCGGGACATCTGGAAGGTCAGCCGATTGTTCCCGATGAAGGATGAGCACGATGGGACCATGGCCCGCGACGTGACATTGGGTGCGAGCGAGCAATACGGACCGAACCAGCGCA
>ERZ1370068.3332-contig-2446_pt1 | contig 30602 bp, 51 predicted proteins | sample MGYA00561227_ERZ1370068 | MGnify/ENA primary metagenome ERZ1370068 (study PRJEB38410, sample SAMEA6850437) | metagenome | study: Metagenomic assessment of the ecological functions of the soil: analysis of the soil microbiota associated with the...
CTCGCCGAAGATGTGCTCGGCGTGGCCGCACTTCGAGCAGATGTGGATAGCCATGTTCTCGACCATGCCGACGATGGGAACGCTGACCTTCTCGAACATCTTGAGACCCCTTGCGGGCGTCGATCAGCGCGATGTCCTGCGGCGTGGTGACGATGACGGCGCCGGTCACCGGAACCTTCTGCGCCAGCGTGAGCTGGATGTCGCCGGTGCCGGGCGGCAAATCGACGATCAGGTAATCGATGTCGCGCCAGTTGGTGTCCCTCAGGAGCTGCTCGAGCGCCTGAGTCACCATCGGTCCGCGCCACACCATGGGAGTGTCGACATCGATCAGGAAACCGATCGACATCGCCTGCACGCCGTAGGCCTCGAGCGGCTCTGAGGGTCTGCCGTCCTTGATTCGGGCCGGCCGGCGATGCCGAGCATGGTCGGCTGCGAAGGCCCGTAGATGTCCGGCGTCGAGCACGCCGACCTGCGCACCCTCGGCCGCCAGCGCCAGCGCGAGGTTCACCGCCGTCGTCGACTTTCCGACGCCTCCCTTGCCGCTCGCAACCGCGATGATGTTCTTGACGCCCGGCATCAGTTTGACGCCGCGCTGGACCGCGTGCGACGCAACCTTGCGACTGATGTTGACCGCGATCTTGCCGCGCACCGGCGGATGCGCCGCGAGCTGCTTGGGCAACGAGCTTGCGCAGGACTTCGTGCTGGCTGCTGTCGCCGGATACGCCGAGCATCAGGTCGACGCGCGACGTTGTTGCCGTCGATCTGCACCTTGCGTACCGATTTGCCGGAGACGAAATCGCGTCCGGTGTTGGGGTCGTTCAGTGTGCGCAGGCTGGCCTGAACATCGGCCTCGGAGATTGCCATCGTAGGATCGTTCGCTCGTGTTTCGAAAGAGACCCGAGCTTAGCGAAATACAACATCGCTCGGTACTCACCGATGCAGTGCGTGCATTTGCTAGAAGTGGACAATTTCCCTTTCGCGTCAAAGGTCTTCGCGCATGTCGCGCCGCATCGCTCTTCGTCACCACGGCGTTGCCCTACGCCAACGGTCCGTTTCATATCGGACACATCATGGAGTACATCCAGGCCGACATCTGGGTGCGCTTCCAGAGCGATGCAGGGCGGCACGCGGTGCACTTCGTCTGCGCCGACGACACCCACGGCGCGCCGATCATGCTCGCGGCGGAAGCCGAAGGCGTCACGCCCCGCGAGCTGGTCGCGCGAGTCGCCGCTGACGCGCCCGAAGCACCTCGGCGGCTTTCATTTCGCTTCGACCACTGGTAGCTGCACCGACTCGCCCGACAACACGCGCGCTATCGCACGGACATCTACCTGCAAGCTCGACGAAGCGCGGGTCTGATCTATCGCCAAGCCCGGTCGAGCAGTTCTTCGATCCGGTCAAGGAGATGTTCCTGCCGGACCGCTACATCAAGGGCGAATGCCCGAAATGCGGCACCAGGACCAGTACGGAGACGCCTGCGAGAACTGCAGGCTCGGTTTATTCGCCGACCGATCTGATCAATCCGTATTCGACGCTCTCGGGCGCGACGCCGGTGCTCAAGACGTCCGGAGCATTTCTTCTTCAAGCTTTCCGGATCCGCAGTGCGTCGCCTTCCTGCAGGAATGGACACTCAAGGACGCGCACGGGAACCCTCGCCTGCAGCCGGAAGTGTTCAACAAGGCGCAGGAATGGCTGGGCAAGGACGGCAAGGGCCTCGCCGACTGGGACATCTCGCGCGACGCGCCGTACTTCGGCATCCCGATTCTCGATGCGCCGGGCAAATATTTCTACGTCTGGCTCGACGCGCCGGTCGGCTACCTGGCGAGCCTGAAAGAGCATCGCGTCCGGCGCGGCGAAGAGCGCCGGCGAGACGCGAACCTTCGAGCAGATTCTGGCTCCGACCCCGAAACGGAGCAGATCCATTTCATCGGCAAGGACATTGTCTACCATCACACCCTGTTCTGGCCGGCGATGCTCAAGTTCGCCGGCTCCCGCACAAGGTGCCGGACAAGACATCGCGTGCACGGCTTTATCACCTTCTCCGGCGAAGAAGATGTCGAAATCCCGCGGCACCGGCATCAGCCCGGATCTTGCATCTCTGACCTCGGCCTGGACTCCGGAGTGGTTTCGTTACTACGTTGCGGCTAAGCTAAACGACAAGGTCGAGGATCTCGACTTCAACCCGGACGATTTCGTCGCGCGGGTGAATAGCGATCTGGTGGGGAACATACGTGAACATCGCCAGCCGGGCGGCGGGGTCTCCTGATCAAGTTTTTCGACGGCGGAGCTCCACCCGGGCGCGACGGACTTCATCCGGATATTCGATGCCGAGAAAGTAGGCGCGGAGGTGCGCACGAGCGTGGGCCGACCGCGAGTTCGGAAAGCCATCCGCGCGGCGATGGCATTCGCGGATCGGGTGAATGAATACTTCGACGCGGAACAACCGTGGGCTAATGGCCAGACAAGCCGGCGATGAGCAAGTCCGGCAACAACTGCATCAGGACTTGCTCGATCTGCATCGCGGCGTTCAAGGCGCTGACCATATGGCTCAGCCCGGTACTGCCGGAGACCGCGAGGAAGGCGGCCATTTTCCTGCGCGCAAGCGAAGCGGAGTGCGTGGAATGACTGGTGGACTCCGCCGCATCAGATCGAGGCCTACACGCATCTCATGCACAGAATCGACACCAAGCAAATCGACACGCTGCTCGAGGGCCGAGGCGGCTGCGCCGCCCCTCCTCAGCCTCAGCCTTCTGCAACCGGGCATCGCCGGAGCGTCTTCCGTGGTCGGATGCCGCGCAAATCACGATGAGACGATTTCACCAAGATCGACCTTCGCATCGCGAGAATCGTCAACGCCGGAACACGTCGACGGCGCGGACAAGCTGCTGCGGCTGACGCTCGACGTCGGCGATGGGCGGCAGCGCACCGTTTTCGCCGGCATCAAGTCGGCGTGCGTGCCGGAGGATCTCATCGGACGCCTTACGCCGATGGTCGCGAACCTGGCACCGCGCAAGATGAAGTTCGGACTCTCAGAGGAATGGTGCTTGCGGCGTCCGGGACGGCCCTGGTATCTTCCTGCTCGCACCCGATTCAGGTGCGCTGCCCGGACATGCGCGTCAAATGACCGGTATGCTGGGGCGGGCAGCGCACGTTCGCATCCGGCTATGCGGTGAACCTAGTTTCCGGTGTTCAGCCCCTTCATCTCTATCGTCGCAGCCATCGCCGCCTGGGTGACGATAGGATTGCTGGGCGTCGTCAGCGTGCGTGACAGTTCGCGCATCATCCGGCTGCTGTTCATCGTCGGACCGGTGTCGGCCTCGTGCTCGCAGTCGTCGCATTCACGGCGATGGGCCAGGTCGCCCAGAGCGCCGTGTTGCCGCTGGGACTTCCCGACCTGCCGTTTCACTTGCGGCTCGATTCGCTGTCCGGCGTTCTTCCTGCTGCTGCTCGGGGGCAACCGCCGCCGGCATCTCGATCTTCTCGGCCGGCTACTTCCGCGACAGCGAGGCGTCGCGCCGGGATTGCTGTGTCTCCGAATATCACACCTTCCTCGCCGCCATGGCGCTGGTGCTCATCGCCGACGACGCTTACGTCTTCATGCTTGCGTGGGAGACCATGGCGCTCGCGTCCTCGCTTCTGGTGACCACCGACCACCAGCCTTGCCGAAGTCCGGCGCGCGGGATTCCTCTACCTGCTGATCGCGCATATCGGCGCGATTGCCATCCTGCTGTGCTTCGGCGTGCTTCAGGGCGGCAGCGGCGACTACACCTTCGGCTCGATGCGCTCGGTCATTCTTCCCGGCGCGTGGGGATCGATCGCCTTTCTGCTCGCGCTCTTCGGCTTCGGCGCCAAGGCCGGATTGCTGCCGCTGCATATCTGGCTGCCCGAGGCGCATCCGGCGGCGCCCTCGCCAATCTCGGCGTTGATGAGCGGCGTGATGCTCAAGACCGCCATCTACGGCCTGCTGCGCGTGACCTTCGATCTCCTCAACGGCCAGTTGTGGTGGTGGGGCGTCGTCGCGCTGGTGCTCGGCCTTGTCAGCGCGCTCTTCGGCGTCATTTTCGCGACGGTGCAAACCGACATGAAGCGGCTTCTCGCCTATTCGTCGATCGAGAACATCGGCATCATCGTCGCCGGAATCGGCTTGAGCATCCTGTTCAAATCCTACGACAAGACGCTGCTCGCTGCGCTGACGCTCACCGCGACGCTCTTTACCACACGCTCAATCACGCCTTCTTCAAGAGCCTCCTGTTCCTGGCCACCGGCGCGGTGCTGCACGCGACCAGGAGCGCAGCCTCGGCAAGCTCGGCGGGCTGATCCACCGCATGCCACGGGTGGCGTGGCTCGCGCTGGTCGGAACGCTGGCGATGGCGGGACTGCCGCCGCTGAATGGCTTCCGTTTCCGAGTGGCTGCTGCTGCAGGCGTTCCTGTTCACGCCCAGCCTGCCGCAGTCGCTTCGTCAACATGCTGGTGCCGCTCGCCGCCGCGGCGCTGGTTCCTGGCGGTGGCATTGGCGGCGTATGTCAGTGGTCAAGTTCTACGGCGTGGTCTTTCTCGGCCGTCCGCGCGAGCCCAAGCCTCGCCTATGCGCAGGATCCCGGTCGACTGGAGCGCGCGGCGCTGGTCTGGTTCGCGCTCGGCTGCGTGGTGTTGGGCCTCTTTCCGGTGAACGTCATCGCGCTCATCGATCCGGTGGACGCGATGCTGGTCGGCTCGACCGTCGGCGGGCGCGGCGGCAGCTGGATGCTGCTCGCGCCGGTGCAACGCCGATCGTTCGAGCTACAGCCCGATCATCTCTTCTCGCCGTCATCGCCGTCAGTCGTGATACTTACCATTCAGGTCGTGCACTCGGCAACTATCACGGCCATATCCGCAAGGCCCGGCGTGGGACTGCGGCTATCTCCTTGCAGACACCGGCGAATGGCGGATCACGGCGGAGGTTTCGGGCCAGCCGATCCGGCAGGTATTCGAGCCTTTTTCCGCATCGAGCGCACGCTGCCGTCACCGTTCGACGTCAAGCCGCAATACAAGGTCGTGCTCGAGGATCATTTCTGGCGTTGGCTCTATCTTCCGGTAGCATGCGCGGCACCGACGTGATGGCGCGGCTGATCGGACGCATCCAGCAGGGCCGCATTTCCATTTACCTGACGTACAGCTTCTGCAACGCTGCTCGCGCTGCTGTTTTTCGTCCGATGACGCCATGATGTCCGCGCGATGACGGCTGACCGGGATTTCTCTCGCAACTGCTGCAGCTCGCCATCGCGCTGCTGCTCGCGCCGTTGCTCGTGGGCTGGGTCAACCAGTGCCGCGCGTGGCTTTGCGAACAAGAGCGCGCCGTCGCTGTTTCTGCCTTACCGCGATGATCCGCAAGCTGTTCCACAAGAACGCGGTCGCGGCCGAAAATGCGTCGCCCATTTTCCGGCCTGACGCCGCATATCGTCGTTCGCTGCCATGGCGCTCGGCGGCGGCGATCGTTCCTCGCTTGCAACCGACCTGCCGTTCGCCTGCGCGGCGGATGCCATCGCGCTGGTCGGGCTGTTCGCGCTGGCGCGGGTCTTCATCGCGCCTTGCGGCAATGGACATCGGCACGGCGTTTGGAACCATGGGCGCGCGACGCGAGATGTTCGTCGGCTTTCTGGCCGAGCCCGCACCTGCTGATGGTGCTGTTCACCGCGTCGCTGCTTTCCGGCTCTACGTCGTTGCCGTGACGATCGTCGAGACTCTGGCGCATCGCGAGCTTGCGATCTACCCGAGCCTCGCCTTTGCCGGTGTCGCGTTCACCATGGTGTCGCTGGCCGAGAATGCGCGCATCCCCATCGACAACCCCGCGACGCACCTCGAGCTCACCATGATTCACGAGGCGATGACGCTCGAATACTCCGCGCGCCACCTGGCATTGATCGAATGGGCATCGGCGCTGAAGCTGTTCAACTATTCGTGCATCGGCCTGGCGCTGTTCCTGCCGTTCTGGAATCGTGCGCAAGGCAGCGCCGACTGGCTGGCGATTCTCGGCGCCACGCCGGTGCTCATCGCCAAGCTCGCTGCCGGCGGCTTCGCCCTTGCGCTGATCGAAACCCTGTCGGCGAAGATGCGCATCTTCCGCGCGCCGGAGTTCTTAGGCACCGGCGTTTCTGCTCGCGGTACTGGCGATGCTGGTCAACCTGCTGTTGGGGAGCTAGCGAGCAAATGACCGCAACCCCGCTTTGGGCGCAGCTCATCAACCTGCTGGCCGCCGTGCGTGCTGCTGCTCGCGTTCGCGATGCTCGCGCAGCGGCGCGTGCTGACGCTGATCAACCTGTTCGCGGCGCAGGGGCTCGCGCTCGGCGAGCTCGACCGCCATCGTCGCCTCTCGCCACCGGCCAGAGGCATCTTTACTGGTCGGCCGGGCTTGACGCTCATATTGAAGGTCGCGCTGTTGCCGTGGCTGCTGCACCGACTGATCCGCAAGCTCGACGTTCGCTGGGACGTCGAGGGACTGATCAACATTCCGATGACTATGCTCATCGGCATCGTGCTGGTCGTGTTTGCATTCAACCTGGCACTGCCCGATCTCGCAGCTGGCCAACACGGTGACCCGCGCCACGCTGGGGATCGCCATGGCGCAGCGTAATGCTGTCCTTCCTGATGATGATCACGCGGCGCAAGGCAATTCCGCAGGTGATCGGATTCCTGGCGATGGAAAATGGCCTGTTCTTCGCGCGCGACCAGCGCCACCTACGGCATGCCGATGGTGGTCGAGCTCGGCATCGCGCTCGACGTACTGGTCGGCATGCTGATCCTCGGCGTGTTCTTTTTCCAGATACGGGAGCAGTTCGATAGCCTGGATCTCAAGCATCTCGAGCAATTGAAGGAAGAGAAGTGATCGAGATCCTTGTCGTCCTCGGCTTTCCCGTCGCCGGCGCGCTCGTGCTTGCCGCCATCGGCCACCGCGACCAGGCTGCCATGAGTCAACGTGATCGTGTGTCTGGCCACGTTTCTTTCCGCGGTCGCGCTGACGATACGCGTGATTTCTCACGGCCCGCTGCTGGTGCTCGACCGCCTGTTCTTCGTCGATTCCTTCAACGTCTTTCTGGTGGCGCTCACCGCATTTGTCGGCTTCACGACGTCGATTTTCTCCCGGCCGTACATGAGCATCGAGCGCGAGCACGGACGTCTTACGCCGCGCGCGACTGCGGCTCTACCACAGCATGTTCCAGGTCTTCAATTTCACCATGCTGCTGGCGCTGCTGACCAACAACATGGGCATCCTCTGGTGGCGATGGAGGCGGCGACGCTGGCGACGGTGCTGCTGGTGTCGCTCTACCGCACTCCGGCAAGTCTCGAGGCAGCCTGGAAGTACTTCATCCTCTGCGGGGTCGGCATCGCCCAGGCGCTGTTCGGCACCATCCTGCTCTATTTCGCCGCCGAGAAGCTGCTCGGCGCGGAAGGCGGCGCGCTGTTGTGGACCGAGCTCAACACCGTCAAGGGCCAGCTCGAGCCGACCGTGCTCTCGCTCGCGTTCGTGTTCCTGCTCGTCGGCTACGGCACCAAGCAGTCGGGCCTCGTTCCACTGCACAACTGGCTGCCGGACGCTCACGCCGAGGGCCCGACACCGGTATCCGCCGTGCTCTCGGGATTGCTGCTCAACGTCGCGCTCTACGCGGTCGTCCGCTGCAAAGTGCTGGTCGACGGCTCGCTGCAGACCTCGTTCGCCAAGGGGCTCATGATGGGCTTCGGCATGCTGTCGGTGGTCGTCGTCGCCGCGTTCCTGCTTCACGCCAGAAGGACATCAAGCGGCTGTTCGCTTATTCGTCGATCGAGCACATGGGCATCATCACCTTCGCCTTCGGCATGGGCGGCCCGGTCGCCAACTTCGCGGGCCTCTTGCATATGACGGTGCATTCGCTGACCAAGTCGGCGATTTTCTTCGCCGCGGGTCACGCGGCGCAAAAGACCGGCACCCAGCTCATGGACGGCATACGCGGCCTGATCACGCATAAGCCCCGCCATCGGCTGGGGACTGGTGCTGGGGACGCTCGCGATCCTCGGCATGCCGCCCTTCGGCGTCTTCGCACAGCGAGTTTCTGATCCTGACCACGGCAATACGCGAGCAGCCGTGGGCGACGCCACTGCTGCTGCTTTCGCTCGGGGTCGCGTTCGCCGCGGTATTTTCCAAAGTGCAGCCGATGGTGTTCGGGGAAACCACCGCCAAGCGACTGCCGCATCGGCCGGCGATGATCCCCGTGTTCGTGCATCTGGCCATCGTGCTCATGCTGGGTCTGTGGATTCCACCGTTCCTCGCCGACTGGTACCGGCAGGCGGCGAAGCTCATCGGCTGATCGGATCCGCGAGCCATGATGAACGTCTCGCCGCTCGGTATCTCTCCGCGCCGCTAGCCTGCTCCGCTTCCCGCGCAGCGCTGTCCCGGTGAGCTCGGGCCAGCTGCTGACGGCGTGCCGGCTCGCCTGGGAACAAGGCGGCGCAACTGGCCGCGCTGTGGGCGAGCGACGAGCGCGACCGCGGCGCGAGGCTTTTGCGTGCACGTACTGCTGCGCGACCGCGAGGGCCTGACCCTGCTCGAGCACACGCTTCCGGATGGCGAGGCGCGCTATCCCGACCTGTCGACCGATCTTTCCGGCGGCCAACTCGGATGCAGCGCGCGGCGTTCGACCTGGTCGGCACCCAGTGCGACACCGACGACCCGCGCCCATGGACGTGGCAGGCAGCGTGGCCGATCGATCAGTTTCCGCTGCGGCGAGACTTCGCCGCGTCGCCGAAGTGGGAGCCGGGCGAGGAAGACTATCCCTTCGTGCGCGTCGCCGGCGACGGCGTGCACGAAATCGCCGTCGGACCGGTGCACGCCGGGATCATCGAGCCGGGGCATTTTCGCTTCCAGGTCGTCGGGGAGAAAGTGCTTCAGGCTGGAGGAGCGCCTGGGCTACGTGCACAAGGGCATCGAAAAGCGCTTCGAGGCGTTGTCGATCACCGACGCATCCGCGTCTCGCCGGACGCGATTTCCGGCGACAGCACCGTCGCCTACGGCTGGGCCTACGCCGCAGGCGGTCGAGGCCATCGCCGGCCTCGAGCTTGCGCCAGCGCGCGCACGTGGCTGCGCGCGCTGTGCCTCGAGCGCGAGCGCGTTGCCAACCACTTGGGCGACCTGGGCTATCTCGGCAATGACGGCGGATTCGCGCTTCGGTCTCGCGCAGTTCTCGCGTCTGAAGGAGGATGTGCTGCGCCTTAACTGGCGCGCGTTCGGCCACCGCCTGCTGATGGACGTGGTCGTGCCCGGGCGGCGTCGCGCAGCGATCTCGCACCTGACATCGCGGCGCGAGATGCGCGACGCAATGCGCGCGCGCTCGATCGCGAGATCCGCCTGCTGCGCGAGATCTACGACGACCATGCCGGCCTGCAGGACCGCTTTCGCAGCTGCGGCAGAGTCACGCGCGAGCTGGCCGCCAAGCTCGGCCTGACGCGGATTCGCCGCCCGCGCAAGCGGGCATTCCCGACGATCTGCGCTGCGATTTCCGCTCGCGCCGTACGATGCGCTCGCCGTTCGCCGGGCGGCGCAGCCGCGACGGCGACGTGGCGCGCGCGCGTCGCGGTGCGCTTCGACGAAGCGCTGGAGTCGCTGCGCCTGATCGACGTCGATTCTCGATGCGCTGCCGGAGGGCGACATCGCGACTGCGCTGCCGCGCATTCCGCGAATTCAGGCCTGCCGTCGGTTGCGTCGAAGGCTGGCGCGGACCGGTATGGCGTCGCGCTCGAAAGCGGACCGGACGGCACGATACGCCGCTGCCACCCGCACGATCCATCGTGGCAGAACTGGCCGGTGCATCGAGCACGCGGTGATCGGCAACATCGTTCCCGACTTTCCGCTGATCAACAAGTCGTTCAACCTCTCGTACTGCGGGCACGATCTATAGTGGCCGTAACTGCATGCTCACATCCTGCGCCAGATCGCCAAGTACCGGCATCAAGACCGAGCCGCCGCCGGCGCCCGCGGACGAGATGGTCGCTCGTCGCCAGGCTGCAGAAGAGATCCTGCGCATGCTGGGCCGCGCGCTCACCATCCGCCACATCGACGCCGGCTCGTGCAACGGCTGCGAGCTGGAGATTCACGCGCTGGCCAATCCCTATTACAACATCGAGGGTCTCGGCATCCGGTTCGTCGCCAGCCCGCGCCACGCCGACCTGCTGCTGGTGACCGGGCCGGTGTCGAAGCACATGGCGATCGCGCTCAAGCGCACCTACGACGCGACGCCGGATCCGAAGCTGGTGGTCGCGGTCGGCGATTGCGGCTGCAGCGGCGGCATCTTCGGCGAGAGCTACGCGAGCCTCGGACGGGTGTCGAACGTGATCCCGGTCGACGTCGCGATTCCCGGCTGCCCGCCTGCGCCCGCCGCGCTGCTGCAGGGAATCCTGGCCGCGATCACCGTTGGCGCCCCACATAGAGCCGACCATGGAGACCGGCGTAGGCGGGTGGACGGAACTGCCGCCGAGCCGTCGACCCCGCCCGCCGGAGACCCGCCGGGCGGATCGGCGACCCCTTGAAATCGTCCGGCGGTATCTCCATCTTCTGGTCGTGCACGGCGACAGAATCGCCGCCGAACCTATGGAGAAGAGAGATATGAGCAGCCTGATTCGTTACTACAACCCGCTGGACCGGGCGTTCGATCGCGCCTTCGGTGCATTGCTGCCGTCGGCGAACGCACGACAACGGCGCCGGCCGCAGCCATCGCGCTGGACGTCGTCGAAACGCCGGAAGCCTACATCGTCAAGGCAGAGCTGCCTGGCATCGCCAAGGACAAGATCGAAGTCAACGTCGAAGACCGCGATGTCACCATCGGCGCCGAGTTCCGCGATGAAGTCGAAGCGAACGGCAAGACGCTTTGGAAAGAGCGGACCTTCGGCAAGGCGAGCCGGTCGATCCGCCTGCCTGAGGCGGTCGATGCCAATGCGGCGCAGGCCGAAGCATGTCGACGGCGTGCTGCAACTGACGCTGCCGAAGATCGCCAAGGCCAACGCGAAGCAGATCACGATCGCGCATACCGGCAGCAACAGGAAAGCGCGGCTTTGGGCCGCGCTTTGTTGGTCCGCTGGCATGGCACTACAAAAATACGGGCCCAGCCGCATCGTCATTCTCATGAACTGCGGAGGCGCGCCGAGAATAGCCGGCCTGCTGCGCCAGGGGTGAGAACGAACGATTGAGTCTGTCCTAGGCCAGCGCCGGAAGGAGCCAGACGCAGAATCGGCGCCCTTGGACAAACGCCACTGGGTCCCACGCTTTCGCGGGGACGCGGCGCCGAAGTCTAGTCACGCCATTCCCGCGAAAATCGTTTACTCGCCGAGCAAGGTCGGCCGCCTGCTTTCTTTCGCGCCCGTTACGGACCGGGGAACGATCGGCACCGGCGCGCGCTTGCTCGCGCGGCGATTCGAGCACCGGTTTCAGGTAACGTCCGGTATAGCTTTCGGCGACGCCTGGCGACGTGATCCGGCGGTCCCTCGGGCGATGATCTTCCCGCCTCCCGCTCCGCCTTCCGGACCGAGGTCGATGATCCAGTCGGCGGTCTTGATCACGTCGAGGTTGTGCTCGATCACCACCACCGTGTTGCCGTGGTCGCGCAAGCGGTGCAGCACGGTCAGCAGCAGCTCGATGTCGTGGAAGTGCAGGCCCGTGGTCGGCTCGTCGAGGATGTACAGCGTGCGGCCGGTGTCGCGCTTGGACAGCTCGAGCGCGAGCTTCACGCGCTGCGCCTCGCCGCCGGAAAGCGTCGTCGCCGATCTGGCCGAGGCGTGATGTAGCCCAGGCCCACGTCGAGCAGCGTCTGCAGCTTGCGCGCGACCACCGGCACCGGCTCGAAGAACGCGTGCGCCTGCTCGACCGTCATCGACAGCACGTCGTGGATGTTGCGGCCCTTGTAGCTGGATCTCCAGCGTCTCGCGGTTGTAGCGCTGGCCGTGGCAGACGTCGCACGGCACGTAGACGTCGGGCAGGAAGTGCATCTCGACCTTGATCAGCCCGTCGCCCTGGCAGGCCTCGCAGCGCCCGCCCTTGACGTTGAACGAGAAACCGGCCCGGCCCGTAGCCGCGCTCGCGCGCTTCCTTCACCTGCGCGAAGAGCTCGCGGATCGGCGTGAACAGTCCGGTATAGGTCGCCGGATTCGAGCGCGGCGTGCGGCCGATCGGGACTCTGATCGACGCTGATCACCTTGTCGTAATGCTCGAGGCCCTCCATTTCGACATAAGGCGCCGGCTCGGCGCTGCTGCCGTAAAGATGTCGCGCCACCGCGTGGTAGAGCGTGTCGTTGATCAGCGTCGACTTGCCGGAACCGGACACGCCGGTCACGCAGACGAACAGGCCCACCGGCAGGTTTAGCGTCACCTCCTGCAGGTTGTTGCCGGTCGCCCCGGTGATGGTCAGTGATCCGCTTGAGGTCGGCCTTGTGCCGGTGCGCCGGAAACGGAATCTCGCGCTGCCCGGCGAGATACTGTCCGGTCAGCGAGTGCTCGCGCGTTCGGATGTCGTCGGGCGTGCCCTGGGCGACGATGTGCCCGCCGTGCTCGCCGGCGCCGGGTCCCATGTCGACCACGTGGTCGGCGGAGAGGATCGCGTCCGTGGTCGTGCTCGACCACGATCACGCTGTTGCCGAGATCCCTCAGGTGCTTCAGGGTCGTGAGCAGACGTGCGTTGTCGCGCTGGTGCAGGCCGATCGACGGCTCGTCGAGCACGTACATCACGCCGGTGAGGCCCGAGCCGATCTGCGACGCAAGCCGGATCCGCTGCGCCTCGCCGCCCGACAAGCGTTTCCGCCGAGCGGTCGAGCGAGAGGTAATCGAGCCCGACGTTGTTCAGGAACTGCAGCCGGCTGATGATCTCCTTGACGATCTTGTCGGCGATCGCCTGCCGCTGTCCCTCGAGCTTCAGCCCGCGGAAGAACTCGCCGGTTTCTTTCAGCGGCCAGCTGCTGACCTCGAAGATCGCGCGCTCGTTGCCGACCGGTCCCACCTTCACGTGACGCGCCTCGCGCTTCAGGCGCGTGCCGTCGCACTCGGGACACGGCTTCGAGTTGAGGTACTTGGCGAGCTCCTCGCGGACCATGATCGAGTCGGTCTCGCGATAGCGGCGCTCGAGATTGGGAATGATGCCTTCGAAGGCGTGCTCGCGAACGACGGTCTTGCCGCGATCGGAGAGATACTGAAACGCGATCTTCTCCTTCTCGCTGCCGTACAGGACGATTTGCTGGATGCGATCGGAGAGCTTGTTGAACGGCCGTGTCGAGGTCGAAACCGTAATGCTTGGCGAGACTCTGCACCATCTGGAAATAGAACTGGTTGCGGCGGTCCCAGCCCTTGATCGCGCCCGAGGCCAGCGACAGCTGCGGAAAGGCGACGACCCGCTTGGGATCGAAGAAGCTGATGGCGCCGAGGCCGTCGCAGCGCGGGCAAGCGCCCATCGGATTGTTGAACGAGAACAGGCGCGGCTCGAGCTCCTGCAAGCGAGTAGCTGCAGATCGGGCAGGCGAACTTGGCCGAATAGAGATGCTCCTCGCCGGAATCCATCTCGACCGCGATCGCGCGCGCCGTCGCCGTGGCGCAGCGCGGTCTCGAACGACTCGGCGATGCGCTGTTTCAGATCCTGGCGCACGCGCAGCCGGTCGACGACGACCTCGACCGTGTGCTTCTGGTTCTTGGTCAGGCGCGGTGTGGCATCGATCTCGTATACGGTGCCGTCGATGCGCACGCGCACGAAGCCCTTGGCGCGCAGCTCGACCAACAGCTCTGACCTGCTCGCCTTTGCGGTTGACGACCGCCGGCGACAGGATCATGAGCTTGGTTTCCTCCGGCATCGTCAGCACCGCGTCGACCATCTGCGAAATCGGTCATCGCCATCAACTTCTGTTCCGGGTGGTCGGGGCAATACGGCTCGCCGACCCGCGCGAAAAGCAGGCGCAGGTAATCGTGGATCTCGGTGACGGTGCCGACGGTCGAGCGCGGGTTGTGCGACGTCGCCTTCTGCTCGATCGAGATCGCCGGCGACAAGCCTTCGATCAGATCGACGTCGGGCTTTTCCATCAGCTGCAGGAACTGCCGCGCGTAGGCCGAGAGCGACTCGACGTAGCGGCGCTGGCCTTCCGCGTAGAGCGTGTCGAAGGCGAGCGAGCTCTTGCCCGAGCCCGGAAAGACCGGTGATAACGATCAGCCGATGCCGCGGCAGATCGAGATTGATGTTCTTTAGGTTGTGCGTGCGTGCGCCGCGGATGCGGATGTATTCCATGCCGATGCAGGAGCGGTGGACAACCTGCTAATATACTCCTTTTCGGTCGCTCTTTCTAAGCCGACCTGCTCCGCACCATTCGGCGTCGCTTCGGTTGCCGCGGTTGTCTCGATCATGAGGCGGCCCTCCACCACACTCGAACCGCCGCATCATCCAAACAGCCGATTCCAGCGCTCGCCCGCGCCGGATACAATCGACGAACTATTCGAAGGGGGATCAGCAAATGGCGTCAGTCAACAAGGTGATTCTGATCGGCAACCTCGGCCGCGATCCGGAGACCCGGTATACGACCGGCGGCGATGCCGTCACCAATATTCGCCTCGCCACCACCGATACGTGGAAAGACAAGGCCGGCGAGAAGCAGGAAAAGACCGAAGTGGCACAGCGTGGTCTTTTTCGGCCGGCAAGCCGAAATCGCCGGCGAGTATCCTGAAAAAGGGCCGCCAGATCTACGTCGAGGGACGCTTGCAGACGCGAAAGTGGCAGGACAAGGAAGGGCAGGATCGCTACACCACCGAAATCGTCGCCGATCGCATGCAGATGCTCGGCAGCCGTGAGGGCAGCGGCGCGGGTCCACACCGCGGACGAGCCGCCCGACCGCGAACGCGCTTCAGCCGGCGCGGCCACGTCGGCATCGGCCCCGAGCGGCGCGAACGGGCGCGGCGTCCAAGAAAAACGTCGACGATCTGGACGACGATATCCCGTTTTGATCGACCTGCTGCTTTTTCAGCGGGGCGATCGCCTCGCATTGGTGCTCTGGCGCCGACGGACGCCGCGCCCGCGCCGCTCGCCTCAAGAGTCGAGTACGACTTCATGAAAGCCCGCGCGAGGCTTGGGGCCACTAGCCTCAACTGCAACATCCTCCGCGCGATGGCCGGCGTCGATCATCGTCTGCGTTTCGTGCGCCGACTCGATGACCGCGCCGCCGAGGCACACGTCGCTGTCGTACACCACCAGGTACTGGCCCGGGGTCGGCGCCCACTGCGGAGCGTCGAACCGGGCGCGCCAGCGCCTGACTCGACGGATCCGTCGGATCCAGCGGCTCGAGAACGCACGACGCGTCGGGCATCCGATAGCGCGTCTTCGCCGCCAGTCTCGATGTTCGCGGCGGCGCGCCCGCGATCCAGTGCATCAGCTCCGGTTTCGACGACGCTCGAATAGAGCCGGCGGTCGGTCGTGTCCCTGCACAACCACGCAAGGCATTGCTCGCCGGGTCCTTGCCAGCCACGAAACCATGGCTCGCTGTTTGCCACCGCTGCGTGCCGCCTATGCGGAGGCCCTGCCGCTGGCCGAGCGTGTAGTAGGCGAGGCCCTGGTGGCGGCCGACGACGACACCGTCCGGCGTTTGCATGGGCCCGGTTTCATGGGCAGGTAGCGGGCGAGAAAACTCGCGGAACGGCCGCTCGCCGATGAAGCAGATGCCGGTCGAATCTTTCTTGGCGTAGGTCGGAATACCCTGCTCGCGCGCCAGCGCGCGTACCTGGCGCTTGGTCATGTCGCCAAGCGGAAAAAGCGTGCTGCCGAGCTGGTCCTGCGTAAGTTGATGCAGGAAGTACGTTTGATCCTTGGATGCGTCGGCCGCCTTCAGCAATTCGACGCCGCCGCCCGCGAGCACGCAGCCGCGCGTAATGGCCGGTGGCAATGCGGTCCGCACCGAGCGTTCGCGCGTGGTCCAGAAACGATCGGAACTTGATCTCGCTGTTGCACAGCACATCGGGGTTCGGCGTGCGGCCGGCTGCGTACTCGCGCAGGAAGCTGGCAAAGACGCGATCGCGATACTCGGCCGCGAAATTCACCGCCTGCAGCTCGATGCCCACGACGTCCGCGACCGATGCTGCGTCGACCAGATCCTGTCTCGACGAGCAGTATTCGTCGGTATCGTCATCTTCCCAGTTCTTCATGAAGATGCCGATGACCTCGTGGCCGGCTTTCTTGAGCAGCCACGCGGCGACCGATGAATCGACGCCACCGGAGAGACCTACGACGATGCGATGCTTTTGGGTCACTGGCTGCGTATCTCGCGCACTCAACAAAAAAGGCAGAGACCGACGGCCCCTGCCTTTCTGCAACCACGCCGGATGAGTGCGGGTCCCGGCGCTCGGATCGGACTTATTGTCCTACCGATATCTTTTCAATCACGCGACAGCTCCGACAGCTTCTTCGCCTGCGCGCTCTTCTTCATGGCGGCCTTTTCTTCCGGCGTCATCTTGTCGAACTTGGCCTTGGCCGCGTCGCGCTCGGCCTTGAACTTGGCCGCTGTCGGCGGGGCCGTCTGTGTGCCGGGATTGCCCTCATCGGCGAGCAACTCCACTGCCGATAGGTCCGACACTTTCTTCGCCTGCGCGGCCTTCTTCGTGGCGGCCTTTTCTTCCGGCGTCATCGCAGCGAATTTGGCCTTTGGCCGCGTCCCGCTCGGCCTTCAGCTTCGCCTGGTCGACGGGCTGCGACGGGGTCTTGTCATCGGCAATTGCCGACGCGGAAGCGAACGCAAACGCGCCGGCGAACAGAGCAGCAATCAATTTCTTGTTCATGTGTTGTCCTCAGAGAAATGTGGGTGCTTGTGCGAGCCGATTCGGGCTTCGACGGTAGCTTTTAGTGTCTGACCGCTGTTGGCTTCGCGAGTTGGGTTAAAAAGTCAAAAGGCGGGATGCAACACAGGTCCCGCCGCCAGATCAGGCCTACTGCCGCCTTTTGCTGCTCTTGCACATCTTCCTCTTGCCATGAACCTAACTGGTTGAGAGCTCCGAAAGCCAGCAAATCGCAGAGCTCAATGATTATATTGACTTTTGCTGTAGATTGCAACGAGACCACGGTGCTTGCATAGCCTCGTTGCATCCGTGCAACGGCGCTCTTACTTGTAGGTGCCTTCGGCGCAGTGTCGGCCTTCGGCGTCGCCGCCGTATCAGCCTTGGGCGTCGCCGCGGCCTTCGGAGCCGTGTCGGCCTTGGGCATCGCGTCGGCCTTCGGCGCCGGCTTGGCAGCAGCTTTGTGCTTCTTCGGCTTGGCTTTCTTCGGCGCAGCCTTGGTCGCGTCGGCAGTCTTGGCCGGCGTCGCGGCCTTGGCAGGCGTGGCTGCCGCTGCGGCGGCGGGCGGGGTCGGGGTTACCGGTCGCCGATGGCGCTGTCGCAGGTGCGGGCGCGGCCGGTGCCGTCGGGGAGTCGTCTGCGCGACGGCCGTCAGCGAAATGGCAAAGGGCGCTGGCGCAGAGCGCAGTCAACAGCTTATTCATGTCCTGTCCTCTAGGTTTGCTTGCGGTCGACACACAAATGCGTGTCGCCGCCATTAACGCGACCCTTTCTCGAATGGTTGACAGGGCAGTCATCGCTGCCATCGTTTCGCACTCATTTCGCACCCCGGCGCCACGTCATCACCGGCCATCCTTGAGCGCTGGCATGTTCGTGCAACAGAGGATCCGGATCGACCGCAACCGGATGCGTCACCGACGACAATAACGGCAAGATCGTTGTGCGAGTCGCTGTAGAACCACGATTCGGTCGAAGTCTCCCAGGCTGCGGTCCATCGCGGCCAGCCAATCCTTGACCGCGCGAAAGCTTGCCGGCGCGAAAACACGGTTCGCCCGTCGTCCGGCCGGTAAAGCGACCGTCGATCGTTTCCGGCTCGGTCGCGACCAGATGGGAAATGCCGTAGAGGCCCGCGATCGGACGCGTGATGAAGCTGTTGGTCGCGGTCACGACCGCGACCAGGTCGCCCGCCGCGAGCCGCTCATCGACGACCGTTTTCGCTTCAGGCAGCAGCATGGGAACGATCTTTTCGGCGACGAAGCGCTCGCGCCAGGCAAGGAGCCGGGAAGGTTCGTGCTCCGCGAGCGGCCGCAGTTGAAACTCGAGAAAGGCGTGAATGTCGAGCCTGCCGGCCTTGTAATCGGCGAAGAAGCCCGCGTTGCGGCGCTCGTAGCGCTTCGGCGTCGACCACGCCGGCTTCGATCAGAAATTGCGCCCAACCGTAATCGCTGTCGCCGGCGATCAGCGTGTTGTCCAGATCGAAGAGCGTCAGGCGCTGTGGGAGTTGTCGGCGGCCGCCGGTTTCCATTCCAGCTCCCGTTGCAGCCAGCCCTTGAGAAGCGGCACCGTGATGCGGCCGCTTGGTCGCCAGCGACTGGCGGTCCAGCGCCGCAAGGGTCGCGAGCAGCGACGGCATGTCGCGTCGGCCGTGCCGCAGCAGATAATCGATCACGTCGTCGGAGAGCACGATTCCGCGGCCTTTGGCGTATACGCGCGAGCGCCGCCGGCTTGGCATCGTCGTCGAGCGCCAGCAGCTCGTAGACGAGCCCCCAACCCAGACGCGTGCGCAAGTCCTCGCGCAGGGGAAGAGCGGCCAGCGGCGTGCGGCTGGTCGCGATCAGCCGCGCCTGACGCTCCTTGATCGCGTTGTAGAGCGTGAACAGGCGCCCCGCCGCGGCTTCGTCGGCCGAGTCGATGCCGTCGATCGCGATGACCTGTTCTGTCGAAGCGCGGAGCGACGCGAGCGCGTCGTCGTCGATCTCGCTCGGATGCGCGAACAATCTGGCGCCGAGCCCGCGCTCCTGCGCCAGGGCGACGTGCAGCGCGCGCAGATGCGTCTTGCCGACGCCGGGGCCGCCCCAGATCAACATGCCGGTATCCCGGCCGCCGGTCACGAACGCCGACAACGCATCCACCAGCTCGGCATTGCGACCCGCCAGGAAATTGGCAAAGCTCGGCGGCTCGGGCACGCACGAGTTCGAAAACGAGCTGTTCCACGAAGCGAGCGTCAGCGATACAGCGGGGACTCGTGATACTCCGCCCGCAAGTGACGCAGGCCCACCAGCAATGCCGCGCTCACCGGCAGCGCCAGCAGGACCCCGGCGAAGCCGAACAGCTTGTCCGAAGGCAAGGAGCGCGAAGATCACCACCACGGGATGCAGACCGATGCGATCGCCGACCAGCCAGGGGATCAGCACGTAGCCTTCCAGCAGCTGGCCGATGCCGTACACCGCCAGCACCGCGGCGAAACCGGGCCAGCCGTTCCATTGCAGCAGCGCGGCGAGCACGCCCAAGAATGAGGCCGAGCCCGAAACCGACGTAAGGGATGAACACCAGGAGCCCGGTGAGGATGCCGATGGGCAACGCGAATTGCAGTCCGGCCAGCGTCAGGCCCACCGCGTAGTAGATCGCCAGCACTGTCATCACCGACAGCTGGCCGCGAAGAAACTCTCCCAGAACGTTGTCGATCTCGATCGCGATCGTGCGCACCTTGGCGAGCCAGCGCCGCGGCGTCAGATCTTCCAGGCGGCGCACGATGCGGCTCCAGTCTCGAAGCAGATAGAACATCACGACCGGGATCAGGACCAGGTTGATCAGGATGCCGACCAGCAACATGCCGCCCGCCTTGAGTCCCGTCAGCACCTTGAGCGACTTGCGCGCTGTCGAGGTTGTCGGCGATGAGCTCCTTGATGGATTCAAGATCGAACTGCAGTTGAATGCCGAATTTATCGTTGAGCCACGGCGCGAGCTGCGCATTCAGCTCCGCGGCAAGCTCGGGCAGCGCGCTTGGCCACCTGCGAAAACTCGTTCTGCACCAGCGGCGCCAGCACCAGCAGCGCCAGCACCAGCACCAGAGCGACCAGCATCACCAGCAGCGCTCCCACCGTTCGCGGCACGCGCTTCTTTCCATCCAGCTCACAGCCGGCTTGCCGACGTAGGCCAGCATGACGCCGATGAGAAACGGAGTGAGGATCGGTCCGAGCCAATGCAGCAATGCGGCAACCACGAGCGCGGTTCCGAGCGACCCACACGTAGTGATGCAGGCGCAGACGCCGCGCGGGCGCGACGACGATAACCTTCGACGACGAGACGTCGGAGCATCGTCTGGCTGCGGGCTGCCAGGAGTCATTTACGGTAAAATCGGCGAACAAGCCGTTGCCTGAAAAGTCGCTCACTTTACCGCGCGCGACGCGGCGACTCAATCCGACCTTCCCATGCCATCGTCCAGCCGCCCTCTGTCGTACCTCGAGGCCGGCGTCGACATCGACGCCGGCGACGCAGCTGGTCGAGAACATCAAGCCGCTACGCCAGACGGACGCTGCGGCCCGAAGTGCTGGCAGGGCATCGGCGGCTTCGGCGCGCTGGTCGAGCTGCCCAAGCGCTTTCGCGAGCCGGTGCTGGTCGCCGGCACCGACGGCGTCGGCACCAAGCTCAAGCTGGCCTTCGCGCTCGGCAAGCACGACACGATCGGCATCGACCTGGTGGCGATGAGCGTCAACGACATTCTGGTCCAGGGCGCCGAGCCGCTGTTCTTCCTCGATTACTACGTCTGCGAGCGGCTCGACGTCGACGTGGCCACCGAAGTGATCAAGGGCATCGCCGCGCGGCTGCGAGCATCGCCGGCTGCGCGCTTGATCGGCGGCGAGACCGCCGAGCATCCGCGCGCATTCACGCCCGGGCGAATACGATCTCGCCGGATTTGCGGTCGGCGTGGTCGAGAAAGCCGAAGGCGATCGACGGCAGCGACGCATCGCCGCCGGCGACGTCGCTGATCGGGCTCGCCTCGAGCGGCCCGCACTGCAATGGATTCTCGCTGATCCGCAGCATCGTCGAATCCTCCGGCGCGGATCTGCTGCGTCCGGTCGAGGGCGTCACCGGCACGGCGCACGCTCGGCGAAGCCTTGCTCGCGCCGACGCGCATCTACGTCAAGCCGATACTGGCGCTGCTCGCGCAAATCGACGATCAAGGGCATGGCGCACATCACCGGCGGCGGCTTGAGCGAAAACACGCATCGCATGTTCGACCCGAGGCCTCGCCGCGCGCGATCGATTCGACGCGCTGGCCGCGACCGCCGATCTTCGACTGGCTGCAGCGCGCGGGCAACGTTGCGAGACGCCGAGATGCACCGCGTATTCAACTGCGGCATCGGGCTGGTGCTGGTCGTCGATCGCGACGCGGCGCAGGCAGCGATCGAACGGCTCGCGACACTGGGCGAAGCGGCCTACGCCATCGGCACGCGTCGAGCAGCGAAAATCCGGCGCGCCCGGCACCGTCGTCATCTAGCGGCCACGCGTCATGAAACGGCTGGTCATCCTGATCTCCGGCCGCGGCTCGAACATGACGCGCGATTCTCGACGCGGTCGGCGACGGCAAGATCGCTGGCGCAAGTCATGGCCGTCATCAGCAACCGGCCCGACGCGGCAGGCCTCGCCATCGCCGCCGATCGCGGCCATAGCGACCGCGTGTCGATCGACCATCGAGCGTATCCCGACCGCGATGCGTTCGAAAACGCGCTCGCGGCAGCCATCGACGCGCATGCACCTGACCTGATCGTCCTTGCCGGTTTCATGCGCATTCTGTCGGAAGCATTTGTCGATCGATACGCGGGGCGGATGATCAACATCCATCCCTCGCTTCTGCCGACGTATCCCGGCGCTCGACACGCACACGCCGCGCGCTTGCCGACGGGGTCAGAATTCACGGCTGCACGGTGCATTTCGTGACCGACGACGTCGATCATGGACCGATCATCGCGCAGGCGGCGGTGCCGGTGCGCAACGACGACGATGCGAAAGACGCTCGCCGCGCGCGTGCTCGAGGCCGAGCACCGGACACTGGTCGCGGCCGTCGGCTGGTTCTGCGCCGGGCGCCTGGTCATCGACGGGGCCCGGGTGCGCGTTAAGAACGAACGCGCCGATCTGCCGCCGCAGATCGTTCCGGCGCCGGACCCGTCATAGTGTCTCATGGATTCCGTCTCGACCTGCTAGTAGGCTCTGGTCCTCGCGCTTGCGACCGCGCGGCAGTACTGTTGCTGGCGTTTGCCGCGTCGCTCTTGTTGCACCTCGCGATCACGCAATGGGACGTGCGCTTTTCGGACCCGGTCGAGGCCGCTGCCGCCGCTCACCGCGACCATCACCGAGCTGCCGCCCCCGCCGGCGCTCGCGCCAGCCGCTCGGCCGAAGCCCAAGCCCAAGCGCAGCGTTCGCGTTGCCGCTGTCCCCGCCCCTGCGGTCGTGGCTCAGGCAGAACCGGCCGTCGAACAGGTCGTGGCGGCACCTCAGGTCGCAGCTCCCGATCCGTCGCCGGTTGCCTGCGCCACTCGACGAGCCAGTCGCCGCAGCGACGGAGCTTCCGCCGCTGCCGAAGCAACTTGCCGCCGCGCATCGACCTTGCCTACCGCGGCTTTCTCGGCACGCGCGGATTCTTTATCGGCGACGCCGTGTACAGGCTCGAGCATTCGGCAAATCAATACAAGATCTCCACCGTCGGCGAAGCGCGCGGACTGGCCGCGCTCGCTGTTTCGCGGCCAGGGCAAGGCGACCAGCGAAGGCGCCATCACCGCCAGCGGCCTGCAGCCGAATACCTACAGCATCGAACGCACCAGCAACTATCGGCGCGAATCGGCGACGCTTCGACTGGGAAACCGGCATGGTGACCTTGAACGACGACAAGGCCGCTGCCGCTGGAGCTGCCGACGTTCGACCCGCTGGCGGTGCTATGGCAGTTCTACTTCGCGCCGCCCGGGCAGGACGAGGCGGAGTTCAACATCGCGACCACGCGCAAGATCTACCATTACATCTTTCATCGCGTCGGAAACGAAACGGTGACGCTGCCCTTCGGCGAGGTCGACGCCCGAGATCTGGCGGCGCACAGACCGGCGACGGTGGCATCGAAGCGCAGATCTGGCTGGCGCCCTCGCTGCACTACGTGGCGGTCAAGGTGCGGCTGTCCAACGACGCGCGCGACCGTCGAAGCTCTGCTCGACAGCATTCACGTCGACGAAACCATCGCGCAGCAATGATCCGCGCGAGCCAGCTCGGCGCGCTGTCCGACGCGCTCGCGTCGGTACTGCCGCTCGCCGAGCCGGCGGACGCGACGCTGCGCAATTTTTTCCGCGCGTCATCCGCGGCCTGGGTCAGCGTGATCGCGCGTTCGTCGCCGAAGGCACCTTCGCCACGTTGCGGCGACTGCGCTCGCTGACCGCGCAGGCGACGAAGACTCGATGCCGCGCTCGCTGGCGATCGCGGTGACGCTGCGCGAGCTCGGCATCAGCCTGCGCGATCTGGAGCCTGCGCCTGACGAGCGACGAGCGAGCCTGGGCGAAAGCGTTCAAGGCCTACCGGCCCGAGCTTACGCCCGCCGAAGCCGCCGAGCTTCCCGATTGGCTGTGGGCGAAGCTCGACAGAGACCTTCGCCGCCGACGAACGCGATGCGCTGGTCCGTTCGTGGCTTTCGCCCGCGCCCGCTCGATCTGCGGGTCAATCGCGCTCAAGATCACCCGCGACGAGGCGCGCGCCGCGCACTCGCCGCGGCGGACATCGCATCGGAGCCGACACCGTACTTCGCCGCTGGGGCTTCGCGCCGAGGGCAAGCCCGCGATCCGGCACCATCCGCTGTTCCTCGTCCGGCGCCATCGAGGTCCAGGACGAGGGCAGTCAGTTGCTCGGTTCCTGATCGTCGCGCCCAAGCGCAGCGAGATGGTCGTCGACTTCTGCGCCGGCGCCGGCGGCAAGACGCTGTTGCTCGGCGCGATCATGCGCTCCCAGGGGCGCCTCTACGCGTTCGACGTCTCTGCCGGACGGCTCGCCAGGCTCAAGCCGCGCCTCGCGCGATCCGGACTGTCGAACGTGCAGCCGTTCCTGCTCAACGACGAGCGCGACACCAAGGTCAAGCGTCTTGCCGGCAAGATCGACCGCGTTCTGGTCGATGCGCCGTGCAGCGGCTTCGGCACCCTGCGTCGCAATCCCGACCTCAAGTGGCGCCAAACGCCGGAAGCGCATCGACGAGCTTGCGGCCAAGCAGGCACGCATCCTCGAAGTCGGCGGCTACGCTGGTAAAACCCGGCGGACGACTTGTCTACACGCGACCTGCAGCGTGCTGCCGCGAAGAAAACGAGGCCATCGTCGACGGCTTTCTCGGCGTCGCATCCGCAATTCACGCAGGGCGATGCCGTCGGCGGAACTTGAAGCGCGCCAGCGTCGCGCTCGATACCGGCGCCGATGCTGAGGCTCTATCCGCATCGTGCAACGGCTGCGACGGATTCTTCCGCGGCGATCCAGGCTCGGATGCAGGCCCGTCTGTGACGCTCAATGCCCAGGGCAGCACGCGCGTCACTTGCGAGCGACACGGCCACACGTCGATCCTCAGTAAAATTGCAGCCATGCTGACGCCGCTCGATCTCGACCCTCATTCAGCAGTCGCTCGGCACCCGCGACGGGATCCTGGAACTCGCCGCGATCGTCGGCTGCTTCCCGATCGGCTGGGCCGTCGATCGTCGCGTGCATCGGCAGCGGGCGCGAATCGCGTGTCGCCCGCATCGGCGCCGGCAGCATCAACCGGCTGATCTTTCCGCTGACGACGCTCGTTCTGCTGCTTCTGGTTCGCGCCGTTCTCCTTCGCTGGTATCAGCCGGTCCTATTTCCGATCGCCATACCGCTGGTCGTCGCGCTGGCGCTGATCCGCCTGTGCGTCTACGCGCTTCGCAACCTGTTCGGCGTCAGGAGCACCGCGCCGACGTCGGAGCGCGCGGTCAGCTTCTCACCATCTGGGGCGCACTGCTGCTCTATTACGTCGGCGTGCTGCCGGAGATTGCCGCGTCACTGGAGGAGGCCAAGCTGCCGGTGGGCAAGATCAGCGTGAGCCTGCTCGACCTCGGACGCGATGGCGATCGCCGTCATCCTGGCGGTGGTGCTGTCGCGTTTGGGTTTCGGAGCCTGATCGAGCAGCGGCTGATGCGGATGTCCGCACCTCGACAACAACGTCCGGGTGGTGATGGCGAAGCTGTTCCGCGCCCTCGCTGATCCTGATCGGCACGTTGATCGCGCTGTCCTTTCGTCGGCATCGATCTGACGGTGCTGTCGGTGTTCTGGCGACGCCGTCGGTGTGGGCATCGGCCTCGGCCTGCAGAAGCTCGCCAGCAACTACATCGCCGGCTTCACCATACTGCTCGATCGCTCGATCCGCGTCGGCGACATGATCACCGTCGACAACCGCTTCGGCGCCGTCAGCAAGGTGACCGCGCGCTATGTCGTCGTGCGCAGCCTCGACGGCGTCGAGGCGATCGTGCCCAACGAGACCTGGTGACCACCGACCGTGCTCAACCACTCGTATACGCAACAGGGAGATCAAGATCGGCCTGCCGGTGCAGATCAGCTACGACAGCGATCTCGACCTCGCGATGAGGGCTGATGGAGCAGCGTCGCGCTCGGCGAACCGCGCACGCTGCGTGCCGCTTCCACGGCGCCGCTGGTCAACGTTCTCCGCTTCGCCGACAACGGCATCAACCTCGAGCTTGGCGGTCTGGATCAACGACCCCGAGAATGGTCAGGGCAACTCTGAAATCGGCTCTCAATATCGGCATCTGGAAGGCGTTTCAGGCCAATGGCATCAAGATTGCTTACCCACGACGTGAGGTCCGATTATTGGGGCGGCCCCCGCCGGCAGCGAAACCGGCCCGACGGGGCGCTGCGCAACCCGGTCGCTCTAGTTAACAATTTGATTACATTGCATATATTGACACTATATACGCTACCGAACATTGCGCCGAAACAAGACCGTGTAGAATCCACCCTTGTCGCGCAAACTTCCCCTTACCAGGGTGTCGAAAGACATCCCGGATCGCAAGGATCACCCTTCAATGAGTTTTGACATCCTTTCTTTCTCGCCACCGGCTTGATGTCTTTGCCGTGGTGGGGCTATTTCGTCGTCGCGCTTGTGCTGACGCACGTGACCATCGCGTCGGTCACGATATACCTGCATCGCTCGCCAAGCGCACCGCGGCCTCGACCTGCACCCGGTCGGTCAGTCACTTCTTCCGTTTCTGGCTCTGGCTCACGACCGGCATGCTGACCAAGGAGTGGGTTGCCATCCACCGCAAGCATCATGCGAAGGTCGAGACCGACGACGACCCGCACAGCCCGCAGACCCGAGGCATCAACAAGGTATTTTGGGAAGGTGCCGAGCTGTATCGCGACCGAATCGAAGAATCTGGAAACGCTCGAGAAATACGGTCTCGGCACGCCCGACGACTGGATCGAACGCAATGTCTACACGCCCTTTTCCTGGCAGGGCTGCGGCCTGATGCTGGTGGTCAACCTCGCGCTGTTCGGTCCGATCGGCGCGACCATCTGGGCAGTGCAGATGGCGTGGATTCCGGTCACCGCCGCGGGCATCATCAACGGCATCGGCCACTACTGGGGCTACCGCAACTTCTCGTGCGAAGACGCGAGCCGCAACGTCGTGCCCTGGGGCATCCTGATCGGCGGCGAAGAGCTCCACAACAATCACCACGCCTACGGCACGTCGGCCAAGCTGTCGTCGCGCTGGTACGAATTCGATATCGGCTGGATGTACATACGCGTACTGGAAATGCTCGGCCTCGCAACGGTGCGCAAAGGTCGCGCCGCGCCTGAAATTCGACAGCGCCAAGCTCCATGCCGATTTCGAGACGCTGCAGGCGGTGATCACCCACCGCTACGCCGTGCTTGCCAGCTACGCACGTTCGTTCAAAGAGACCTACGCCCACGAAGTCGCGAGCTTGCGCGAGCGCGCCCGGCGTGGCGAGCTGACCCCGAAGTGCCGAGCTTCCGGCGCGTGCGCGCAGTGGTTCCAATCATCGGAGAGCGCGCTGCCCGAACCCGATCGCGCCAGGCTGGCGTCGACGCTCGAAAGCAGCAGAGCGCTGCGCACGATCTACGCCATGCGCCAGGAGCTGGCAGCGCTTTGGGAGCGTTCCAACGAATCGCGCGAGCAACTGTTGGCGCGCTTGCAGGATTGGTGTCACCGCGCGGAAGAGAGCGGCATCGTGCCGCTGCAGAACTTCTCGCGACGGCTGCGGAGCTACGCGTAATACCAGAGACTGAAACGTGCAACAAAAAAGCCCGCCGGATGGCGGGCTTTACTGGCGTCGTTCGGCGCATCGGCGGTTTCACGGCTTCGCCGATTTGAGCTCGTTTCCTTGTACATGACGTGCTTGCGGGCGACGGGATCGAACTTCTTGATCTCCATCTTCTCCGGCATCAGCTTCTTGTTCTTGCTGGTCGTGTAGAAGTGGCCGGTACCGGCCGACGATTCGAGCTTGATCTTTTCGCGCATGATGTGCTCCGTTAGGTCAGCGGTGTCAGACGTGCTCGCCGCGCGGCGCGAAGGTCCGCCAGCACTGCATCGATGCCATTCTTGTCGATCGTGCGCAGCGCGGCATTGGTCAGCCGCAAGCTGATCCAGCGGTTCTCGCTCTCGACCCAAAAGCGGCGGCGCTGCAGGTTCGGCAGGAACCGGCGCTTGGTCTTGTTGTTGGCGTGCGAAACGTTGTTCCCGACCATCGGGGCCTTGCCCGTGACTTGACAGACTCGAGCCATCGCTCGCTCCCGGCGTTAAAATTTGAACAGCCTTTGATTTTACTGCTAAGTTGTTGACTATTCAAGTGCCTTGAAGCGCTGGAAAGGCATTCGCCTGATGAATCCCCCCTCCGCCAGCCATCCGGCGAAGCCGGATACGCCTTTGCGACGAGGGATACGCCCTCGCACCGAAGCCGGCCGGCTGGGCTAAGGAAGCCCGACGCCCCGTGCTCACGCGTGTGCGTCGCTCCGAGCAATCCGCTGGATCTCACTACCGCCTGGGACTTCTGTTCAGCCGGATACCGGCCGGCCCGCCGAGGCGCCTTTTCGGCCGCTGGACACTTCTTTCGCTGGGCCTGCAGCGGGACAATCGCCCGTGCCCGGCAATAATCGCGGCTCGGCGTTGCAGCTGCCGTGGTCAGCTGCACATCGGAAGCCGAGCGAAGTTGCGGACCAGCGCGCGCTCGATCGCAGTCCTGACCTCGTAACCGCCTTTATGGCAAACCTGGGCCACCTGCTGGAGCAGCAAGGCGGGGTTCGAAGCAGGCGAGAAACCTTACGGCAGGCGATTAGCGCGCGGCCTGGACCGCTTTTGTTCAGTCAGCATTCCCGCCGCCGCGTCCGGGTCGTGGTCGCTCGCCGCGCTCCCGATCGCTGGGTCGCGTGCCACCTTCGACAATTTTGCTCCGACCTTCGACGCGCACCCGCGGTCGCTGGGTTACAACGCGCCGCGGATGCTCGCTGGCGATGGTGCGAATCGCACGTCGACGAAGCGCTCGAGGTGCTGGATCTGGGCTGCGGCACCGGGCCAGTGTGGGCCTCACTCTGGCGCAACGCAAAGCGTTACCTGGTGGGTTTGGATCTTTCCGGAAAAATGCTTCGCGCAAGCCCGCGCGCGCGGCAGTTTACGACGAGTTGCACTTGGCGCAGAGGTGCACGTGGTTGCGCGGTGCCGCCGCGGCACGTTTCGACCTGGTGGATCGCGGCTGATGTTTCATCTACATCGGCGCGCTTGAGGATCTTATTCCATGAGACAGCGCGCAACCTGCGCCCGGCGGCTGGTTTCGCCGTTCTCGACCGGGAATGCGAGGCAGCCGATTACACGCTGCGCTGCCGTCAGTGGCCGCTATGCGCAGTCCGAGGCATACATCAGGCGCCTTGCGGAATCAGCCGGGTTTCGCGTGTCGTCGCCGCCGATCCGGCGGTTATTCGGGATGGAGCTCGGGCAATTCGCTCGCCAGGCCGACTCTTACCTGCTGCAAAAACGGTGATCGCCAGCGCCGTCATCTCGCGAAGCCAGGCAGTCCGAGCTAAATGAGCGCTGCGCGTGCAGGTCGGTTCCTTCCTGAACGCGACCGCTCTTGATCTCAAACGCTTCCTCCGAGACGAACATGTAGACATGCGGAAAGCCTCGACCGGAAGTAGCAGCGTTCGCAGCGAACGGGACCGTGAATCCGGTCTTGTGCGCATAAAAATCGACCCCGGAAGCTTCGATCTGGTGTCGCCCAGCCGTAGACGACGTCGCTGCACAGTAATGGGGCCACCGGGAGACTCGATACAAGAACGTCCTCGATATCGAGATTCGATCCCGACAACCGCGTTCTGCATGACGGAGTTCGATGTCGGGTACGCGTATCTCCGCGAATCCATCCGGACTTCAGAACATGCAGGAAACCCCTGTAAGACCTTTGTGCCGTCGTGCTGTGTAGTAGTGCTCCGAGATTATGCGAGCAGACAGATGGCATCGTATTGCCCTGCTCCGGCAGCGCATGGTAACTCGCGTGCATCGCAGACCAGATCGGGCTTTCCTTTGGGATCGATGTCCATGCAGGACATGCTCGCCAGCCGGCGTAGTGAGGGAGGAACGGGAATGTCCTTGCTGCCGCCACCCACGTTCAATACCCGGGGCTTGGCGTCAGACGCATCGTCGCGCTTCTGCAGTCGGGTTTGCGCAAGTCCCTGAAGATAGCGAAGGAAGATCATCTGCGTCGTCAATGCCTACGCAGGATCGTGTCGGTGGCAGAAGAATCGCGGATTCCAATACGCTGGCGTCTCGCGCGGAATGTATCACAGCAATCCACGCTCCGCGAAGGACATGGTCTGCGAACCGGCGACGATGAAATGATCCAGTGTCTTGATTTCGACCAGCGACAGCGCCTGCTTGCAGCGTCTCGCGTCAGGAGCTCGTCGGCGCGGCTCGGCTCGGCGACGCCGGAGGGATGATTGTGCGCAAAGATAACGCCGGCAGCGTTGTAACGCAGCGCCGTCTTCACAACCTCGCGTGGGTAAACGCTGGTTTGCGTCAGAGGTACCGCGAAACAGTTCTTCGCACCCGAGCAACCGGTTCTGCGCGTCGAGGAACATCGCCACGAACACTTCGTGTGGCCGGGCGCCCAGCGAAAGGCGCAGGTAGTCTCGCACCGCTTGGGGTGAGCTCATCGCGTCTCGATCCTGGATCTGTTCGGCCAGCGCGCGACGAGGCCATTTCGACCACCGCCTGAAGCTGGACATACTTGGCGGGCCCAAACCACGGACCGCCGCGACATCTTCCAAAGGCGCGGCAAATAAGCGATGAAGGCTTCCAAAACGATCCAGGAGGTCCCTGCCCAGCTCCAACCGCACTCTTGCCGGCGATGCCGGTACGCAGAAATATCGCCAGCAGCTCGGCCTCGGAGAGCGCAGCCGCCCCCAGCTTGAGCAGCCTCTCGCGAGGACGTTCGTCTTCGGGCCAATCGGCAATACCCATCGTGACGCCCCTGTACCGTGGTGCCGGGTCATATTAAACTGCGCCACGACCGTGTGACTCGACCGTATGGACGATAGAACAGCGATGGATGCTTCCGGCGAGACCCTTGCAACGCGTCGTTCTTGGCGTGACCGGCGGCATCGCCGCGTACAAGGCTGCCGAGCTGACGCGCCTGCTGGTCAAGGAAGGCATTGCGGTAGACGTGGTAATGACCGCGGCCGCGACCAGGTTCATCGCCCCGATGACCATGCAGGCGCTGTCGGGGAACCCCGTGCTGACCGATCTTTGGGAATCGGGTT
>ERZ1370068.1016-contig-10928_pt1 | contig 30597 bp, 40 predicted proteins | sample MGYA00561227_ERZ1370068 | MGnify/ENA primary metagenome ERZ1370068 (study PRJEB38410, sample SAMEA6850437) | metagenome | study: Metagenomic assessment of the ecological functions of the soil: analysis of the soil microbiota associated with the...
AGCGGTATGATGAACTCGAAAACCAGGTTGCGCCAAAAACCAGGTCAGCTAGGGTTAATAATAGCACTCTCAACATAGCAAGAACAAAGCTACAATTAGATGTTGAAGCGATGCCGCCCGGCTGATTAGTTTAAAAAGCGGTAAAATGGCGGCCGAAATACCGGGTAAAATCAATCTTGATCGTCGCCGACTTACTGCAGGACAAGTTTTTGGATAGAATGATCGATTTCCTTGCTTTTGCACCGTGAATCAAGAATTTCAGGAAGGGGTGAATTGGCTATGTTCAGCGTCTTCTTCTCTTATCGATTATGAGTGGATATTGAAGGTCAAATACAGGCGCTGAGCAAGAAGAGTTATTAACTTGATAGAAGGCGAAAGAACCGGAGTGCTGGTAGAGGTAAGAATAAAGCCCACTAACAATATCAAAGTTTTCTCATGCTGACTATGTGGAATGAGTATCGACAGGTTGATAAGGTACAACCGGAAACTATACAGGGTAGTGGAAGAAAGCAGTTTGTTTCCGGGTGGAGATTTTTCATTGGAAGTATCCTTCCCTGGCCTGGATGAACCGCTGAAGCTGCTCCGCCAGTATGAAAATTGAATATTGGCAGGTTTGTAGAAGTAACCGTGATACGGACGGAAGTAAAAAGGAGGGTAAATTAATGGTTGTTACAGAAAAGGAAATAGTGTTGGACGAAGAAAAGGAAAGGGAAGAAAAAGGAATTGGTGCAGCACATTATTCCCACTTTTCTGAAATAAAAGCAACGTTGGTTCAAATTAAATTTTAAATCACGTGGAATCACACTGCGCTTCCTATCGGAGAAAGGATGGGGTGACGCAATTAAATCAACAAAAATTCAAATTAAAAACGTCAGACTTTCTCGAACGACATTCTTTGCACCAGAAACGATGACTTCGAATTCAAACTGTGATTTATGGCAGCAAGTATCAATCTTATTGAAGCATTCCAGGAATTGAGGATGCAGAAAACATTGATCGTCCACGATGATGAAAGTGGTGGAAGATGTATTCGAGACCCTGCTGCGGGAAAAATTTGGCAGCGATGACAACTTTGATGTGATCGTAAACGCCGAAAAAGGTGACCTGGAAATTATCCGTCACCGAATGATCGTCAGCTGACGGACAGGTTGAAGATCCGCTGGCGCAGGTGGCTTATTCGGAAGCGACTAGGATTGAACCCGATTTTGAAGTGGGTGAAGAACTTTTCCAGGAGATTGATCTCTATGATTTTGGGCTGCACGGGCTATCCTCGCAGCCAAACAAACACTGGCCAGCCGTATCAGTGATCTGAAGCAGAAAATGTTTTGGCGCAAAAATATGGTGATCGGATCGGCGAGATCATCAGCGCAGAAGTATACCAGGTCTGGAAGGAGGAAATCTCGTTGCTGGACGAGGAAGGAAATGAGCTGATATTGCCGAAAAAGTGAACAAATACCGCAGGACTATTTTAAAAAAGGGCGAAAGTATCAGGGCCGTTGTGAAAAAGGTGGATCATGAAGAATAATAATCCTGTTATTATTTTATCCCGCACTGCATCCTGAATTTCTGGCTAAATTATTGGAGATAGAAGTGCCTGAGATTTTCGATGGACTTATCGTCATTAAGAAAATTGTTCGTGATCCGGGTGAGCGGGCAAAAGTAGCTGTAGAATCCTATGATGACCGGATTGACCCGGTTGGCGCCTGCGTAGGAATGAAGGGAAGCCGTATTCATGGCATCGTTCGTGAATTAAAAATGAAAATATTGATGTGATCAACTGGACCAACAATATCCAGTTGCTTATCCAGCGAGGTCACTCACACCGGCAAAGATCACCAGTATGGAATTGAATACTGAAAAAAGTCACGCCAGTGTTTACCTCAAACCTGACCAGGTGTCGTTAGCGATTGGCCGCAGGGGCGTAAATATTAAGCTGGCCTCTGAGCTTGACAGGCTATGAACTGGATGTTTATCGCGATTCAGAAGAAGAAACAGGAGAGTTTGATATCGATCTCGAGGAATTCAGCGATGAAATTGAAACCTGGATCATTGATGAGTTGAAAAGAGTTGGTTGCGACACGGCAAGAAGTGTTTTAAAACTTACCGCGGCAGAATTGGAAAGAAGGACAGACCTTGAAAAAGAAACGATAGATGAAGTAAGAAAGGTATTGCAGGCGGAATTTGAAAAAGAATAATGTAGTGAAGTCGTGAGACGTAGTCGTGATGACGGTCTACAACCGTATTCACGATTCACTGACCGACGACACGAATAATTAAATAACAACTGAATGGCAGAAACGAAACTTCCAACGATTATTAGCTGCGGCTAAAGAGTTCAATATCGGACAGGATACTGCTGATTGATTTCCTGATCGGTAAATCATTTCCAAAAGATGATCTGAAACCAACTTCCAGCTTACGGAAGCAAGATGTACCGTGCCCTGCAATCAGGAATTTCAGAGTGACAAGGTTGCGAAAAATGAAAAAGCGACCAGGTGGATTTGCCAGCAAGTTCCACTTGCTGAAGCGAAAAAGAAAAAGAAGAAGAAGATATACTCTTCAAATCGGGATAAGAAAACAGTTACCAAAAAGAAGAACCTGTTAGTGGCGTGAAGTACAAACGCCAATTGCGAAAGTAGCAGAACCTAAGGAAGAAGAAGTTGTAAAGATTGAAGCGCCGGAATTATCGTCACCCGAAAGTGATCACTAAAATTGACCTTTCTACAATCGACTCCTCTACACGTCCAAAAATCGATCAGAAGAAAAAAGCGGATCAGGAGGCCGAGCTGCCTCCTGTAGAAGAAAAATCGGAAGTAATCAGCAAAACTGACAGCACGCGAAGAAAAGAAAAAACAAAAAACAAGAGCCGGAGGAAAAGCGGCAAAGACAGGAAAGAGTTAAAAGTGAGAGAAGGTGGTAGATGGCAGACAGAAGAAGAGCCGTTAATTGAAAACATCAAGGCAGAAAAAATTGAAGGCCCAGGATATTGGGCAAGATTGAGTTGCCCGCGAGACAGTGATACAAGACCGGTAAAGGATGAAAAGCGTAAGCGTAAACGCATATTTATTGAGAAAAGGAAGTAAAACCCGACAACCAGTCAAAACAGGGATCGAAGACCGGGGGTGGACCGGCGGTGGTTTAACGAGGGATCAGCGTGGAAGAGCGGCAGTGCGGTGCCGGTAGGTGGCGGACACAGGGAACTATTACGCCGCGATGATACAAGCTTATTGATGAAAAGAGATCCAGGAAAAGATAAGGGAAACCCAGAGCGAAACTTAGCTGGTGGCGGTGGAAAAGGTAAAGTGATCTGAAAGCAAAACTCCGTCGCGAAAAGCGACATGGACAGTGCTGAGGCATTGGGAGAAGCAGCGGAAGATAACAAGCTACAGGTAACAGAATTCATCAGCGGCAAGTGAACTGGCCAACCTGATGGATGTAAGCTTTACAGAAGTTATCAGCAAATGTATGAGTTTGGGCATCATGGTATCCATCAATCAGCGACTGGATGCCGAGGGTAATTGAATTGGTCTCAGTGAATTTGGATTCGATGTCTGAGTTTATCAATATGGAAAAACAGATGGAAATGGAGGAAGAGGAATGACGAAGATGATGAAGATGAACTCCAGCCCCGTTCTCCGATTGTATACCATCATGGGTCACGTGGATCATGGTAAAACGTCGTTACTTGACTATATACGCAGCGCAAACGTGGTGGCCGGTGAGGCGAGGTGGCATCACCAGCACATCGGTGCTTACCAGGTAGAGCTTCCAAATGGAAAGGAAATCACATTCCTTGACACGCCCGGTCATGAAGCGTTTACCGCCATGCGTGCAAGGGGCGCGAAAGTTACTGACATCGCAGTTATTGTTGTTGCGGCCGATGACGCGGTAATGCCGCAAACAAGAGGAAGCTATCAGCCACGCCCAGGCTGCCAATGTGCCCATGATGTTTGCGGTCAATAAAATTGATAAAGATGGGGCTAATCCTCAAAAGATATATGAGCAGCTATCCCAAATGAATATTTTGGTAGAAGAGTGGGGAGGCAAATTCCAAGCCAGGAAATTGCCGCCAAAAGCGGGCTGAACATTGACAAGTTGCTTGAGAAAATACTATCGAAGCCGAGTTGTTGGAGCTTAAAGCTAACCCTGACCGCGAGGCAGCGGGTACTATCATCGAGGCGTCCACTGGATAAGGGCCGTTGGGTATGTTGCCACCTTGCTGGTTGAAAATGGAACCCTAGAGTCCGGCGACCTGGTGGTAAGCGGACAATACTATGGCCGTGTGAAGGCGATGTTCAATGAAAGAAACAAGAGAACCAGACGAGGCAGGGCCATCTGCTCCCGCGCGTGATCATTAGGACTTGAACGGAGCTCCGCAGGTGGGCGAAAAATTCCAAAGTGTATGAAGACGAAGCTGAGGCAAAGGAAATCGCCAACCGGCGTGCACAGATGTTTAGTGAGCAGGGCATGAGAGCTAAAAACATATTACTTTGGATGAGATCGGACGCCGTTTGGCATTGGGCAATTTCAAGGAACTAAAATGATTATTAAGGGAGATGTGGATGGCTCAGTCGAAGGCCCTGAGTGATTCATTACAAGAAACTTTCAGCCCAGGAAATACTGGTGAGCGTGATACATAAAGGCGTGGGCCAGATCAATGAAAGCGATATTGTACTGGCGGAAGCATCTGATGCCATCGTTATTGCATTCAATGTGCGTCCTGTCGCAGCAGGCGGCAAGGCTGGCGGAGAATGCCGGGATCGAAATCAAGATGTATTCGAATTATCTATAACGCCATTGAGGAAGTGAAGAGCGCGATGGAAGGTATGCTGGAACCTACCATCCAGGAAAAGATCGTGGCAAACGTGGAAATAAGAGAGAGTGTTCAAATTTGATAAGGCAACTGTGTGCGGGATGTTATGTCACTAATGGCAAAAATGAAACGTGATTCAAAGATTCGCCTGATCAGGGATGGCATCGTTATCTATCCTTCGGCTGGAAGGTGCAAATGCCGAGCTTGGATCGCTGAAGCGCTTTAAAGACGATGTAAAAGGAGTTATTTCCGGTATGGAATGCGGGCTGACTATTAAAATTATACTGACATGAAAAGTTGGGGATGTAGTAGAAGCGTACGAACAGGGAGGAAGTCAAAAGAACTTTATAAAGGAACAGGGCCGCCCGGACCTCGCTGCGCCGAAATTTCTTGTTAAATACCCTTCAATGTTTTTACCGGCTGTGCCGGTAAATTTACCTTTGAGACATGCTTAGACGAAGACATATGCTGACTGCTTTTGCCCTGTTATTTACAACAGCGGCATTTGCACAGGGGACGGCCGAAAAAGTGGTGGCCGACAAGATGAGTTGCAGTTGTTGGCGACAGGATTATTCTCCAGTCTGACATCAGGAATTCCATTGAAGATGCAAGACGCCAGGGGCAACTGTTCCCGAACGATGCAGAATGCATGCTGATGGAGCAGGCCTTAATTTCAAAAGTACTGATGTTGCAGGCTGAGAAGGATTCATTGCCGGTTTCAGATGAAGATGTGGAGGCGCGAGCTTGACCAGCGGATACGGCATTTTATTAAACCAGGTAGGAGGACAGGAAGAACTTGAACAGATGGCCAGTGCAAGACTATTTACCAGATCAAAGACGATGCAAGGGAATCTGTGAAAGAAAATAAACTGGCTTCTGCTATGCAACAAAAAATCGTAGGCAGTGTAAAAATCACACCAACGGAAGTAAAGGACGTTCTTCGATCGCATTCCAAAAGACAGTCTGCCTTTTTTGAATCGGAGCTGGAGGTTTGCCAAATTGTTATTTATCCCAAGGCATCAAGGGACCTTGAGCAGTATATCATTGTTGAAATGAACAATTACAAAGAGACAGGTGGAAACCAAAGTGGCTGCACTTTTGAACAATTAGCGTCAACGATATTCAGAAGACCCCGGCAGCAAAGAACGTGGTGGAAAATACCAGATCAACAGAAATGAAAAACCTGGGATCCGGCCTTCCTCGCTGCTTCCTTCCGGTTAAAGAACGGTGAGATATCTGCTCCCGTTAAATCTGAAAGATTCGGTTATTTTCTTATTCAGATGAGTGGAAAGAAGAGGGGATGATGCCGATGTATAGACTTCATTTTAAGAACACCGCCGGTCACGGACGACGAAATCAGGCTGGCAAGCAACAAACTGGACACTGTCCGTTCAAAGATAATTGCAGGTAGTCATTAATCTTTAATGAGGCTGCTACAAAGGTATAGTGATGACGAATCGGCCAAATATGCAGGTCCGTGCCTTTGAACAGGGATGGAGCACCTCACGTCACTATCGACCAGATGGATAAAGATATGGTAGCCGATGATCGGCAAAATGAAAGCGGGAGATGTTTCACAGCCGACTGCTTTTACCGGCGACCAGGGTAAAGAAAGGCGTCAGGCTCGTATATTTAAAATCAACGGTCGGAACCGCATCGAATCGAATCTTAATGATGACTACAGCAGTAAAATATCACAGGCAGCCCTGGAAGAAAAGAAGGGGACTGGCTCTGGATAAATAGGATTAGATCCAAAATGCCTACCTATTTCATCATGGTTGATAACCAGACATAAGCTGGACTGCCCGAAAATGCTGCATTATGCAAGCTCCGGATGTAAAAGGATTTTAGCCAGGATCAACAATCACGAACTTATAAAACCGTTTCTATTTGGAACGGTTTTTAGTTGACGTCCGGAACAGAAAAAAAATGAAGAAATACACGCTTGCAGGCTACGCATTAAAATCTTATTTTTGTTTGACAAGTATTGCCATTTAATAGTATGGCCAACCCTTTAAAATTGTATGATAAGCCCAATTCCGGAAAACCACCAACAGGCCCCATTACTGCATTCACCCAGGTTTTCTCGGTGTACTACAGATTTGGAAGGACGATGTGTTTCATCGAATGAACTTTTCAAAGACAACTTTTCCAGCGGAATTTCGGATTTCTTTTCTCAATGCCTCATTGACAGCATTTCGGCGCATTGTATCAATAAATATCGAAGGGCGCTTCAAAGATTGCATCGTGCAGGAACACCCATTTCAATTGAATTGCAGCATCGGACAGTTATCCATGAACGTTGTTCTGTTTGTTGGAATCGTCCTGTTTGCCCGGTGACACGCAAATACTGTGGACGAGGTATGGCATTGAAGGATGTCATTGAAAAGAAAAATGTTATGGACCCAGTCAGGTAAAGCGAGCTTTTACCGGGCTCTTTTATGCTGATTCCCTGCGACGGTGTCTTACTCGTAAACGAAACAGGAGTTATTAGTTTTTCTTCAGCCTCGGTAGTCAATATATTAGGACATGAACCAAGAAGATTTGATTGGTAAAAACCTGCTTCGATTTCATTCATCTCTGACGATCTGGAATTAGGTTTATCCGCTTTCCGGGATGAATTAAATCAGGCTCCCAAGCAAAAATTTATTGGTGTAAGGTTACTTCACAAATCGGGAGAATGGCTCTGGTGCATGGTTCGTGGCCACAACTTAATTGCCAATCCTGCCGTTGGTAAAATGCTTGTATATTTTTGTGATGACCGTTTTCGCCGGAGCGCCTCGAATCTGCACTGGTGGAAAGCCGGGAAAGATTTGTGCACTCATCCAGAATCTGAATATCGGGATCGTTATGTGCGATCCAGGAGGATCTATTCTTCTTTGTAATCGGGCCTGCCTCCAGATTTTTAAGCTTCCCGAAAAAGAACTGGTCGGAAAGCGTGCGCATTTGACTCTTCGTTTAAACTATTCAATGATAATGGCAAACCGCTGAATAAGGAAGAACATCCAGTCGCGAGGATCGTAAAATGAGCTAGCGGTAATGTCGCTGAGAAACCAAATGCGTGGGAACTTGGGAGACAAATGATAAGCGCCAAAGTGAAGGTATGGTCTTGAAGTAAATGCACAACCTGTGTTTGAAGAAGCACCAAAAATAAAACAGATTTATCTGTTCTTTTACTGACAGATCACCTAGAAAAACGAAAGTTGGGACGCACCGAGGCGGTAAATCCAGGATCAGCAAAAAAACAAAAACAACTAATGCAGGCAACTATCGATGGCCAGGAAAGAGAGCGAAGCTGAGGATCAGCCCGGGAACTCGCACGACAATATCGGCCAGCATTTCTCCCACTACTACCCGCATTTAGTCTTTCTTGAAGGTGTAAAGGACCAGGCAGAAGGTCAAACTCTTGAAATGATCGTGGATGCTTATGCTGCACTATAAAAGCCCCATATGCATATCAGCCGCCATGAAATTACGCCGCTATATGCCCTCAATCGCGCGGCATCCGAATTCCGAGCTTTTCGTGATAGATCGCAAGCGCCTGGTTGAATCTATTATTCGGGATCTGTGGCAATCTTCTCAGAAACGCGACATCACGGTCCAGATAGTTTTTGATCACCAGCATTTCAAAGAAGGAGTTCATAACCGGACACTATGAAACTGATGCTTTTCCGAATCATCCGGGAACAAAATTAACAATAATCATCCGCCGTGCCGGCGCTAGAGTTCAATTTCATTAAAGCTACAAGCTGACGCTAACGAACTGGAGTCTTGGATACTTGGCCGACGATCGGTAAGCGGATTATGATGCATCGGCGGTAAAAAAGGACTTGGTTTGGATCAATATCATTAACCGGGCAGAGCTTTTTGATGAAATGGATATGCAGAGATCATTACCAGTCCGGGGAACGGTTGCTTGCTCCAGATCAAGGGCTCCCCTGAGATAAAGTGCCCTGGCTCACCCTGCGGTCAATTAACAGCAGGAATTTAACGTGGTTGTTCTTCACGAAATCACCGCTTACCTTTGCGCCTCCGCTGAGATAAATCCAGCTTGAGTGACCCGATTAAACACGAATGCGGTGCGGCATTCATCCGGCCAGCAAAGTCTTTTTTCCTATTAATCAGCGCCAGTGCGGTACCGTTTTGTGGGGTCTCAACCTGGCGTTTCTACCTGTTGATGGAAAAACAAACACAACCGCGGCCAGGATGGAGCGGGCACAGCTGCGGTAAAATCGAATGTGGAATCAGGCTACCCGCTTTCATGATGCAGCATCCTGCGAGACAATGAGAAACAGGCCATTGCTGATATCTTCCCAGACGGTAAGCCACGTAAATAGAAGAGCTTCGAAAAATATCATCTCCTGGCATTAAGAATCATCCGGGAAGCCTGATGAAAGGTCATGTAAACTTCCTCGGGGAATTCTGGCTGCTGTGTGGCACTTTGAGGTATGGCACGCAGGTGGAAAGCAATAAATCCGGAGCATCGGTCATCCTTTTATCAACCGGGATACAATCCCCGGCCCATAATCTGGCAAATGGCGGGCAACTTTAACCTCGTAAATACTGATGTAAACCCTTCCGCCTTAATAGGTAAAGAACCCTTCAGAATTCAAATGCGTGGTTTAGTTATGACCTGGCTGAGCGATTGATCGAAGTAGTACATGGGGCTGGTTTATGCTAAAGCCGATGAAAGGCAGCGCCTGAGGCTACGATATAAAAGAGGTAGTTAAAAAGCGCCGTTTCGACTCTTCGATGGCGTGCTATCACGTAGCCGGGGCTACACAGGCAAATGGAATTGGGTCCGTATTGCGTGGATCCTCCCGCGACAATCCCCGTCCTTCCTACTATTACGTTAATTGACGAGTGGTTAAAGTGGCCGCCTCGGAAAGGGCAGCTATACTACGCACCACAAGTCCAATGTAATGTCTGGGGATGAAGTGCAGGAACTGACTGCTGGACAAGCTCTCATTGTTTTGGAAAATGGAATTATATAGAGTTGGTTCAATTGCAGGAGCCTAAGGGAAATCAGAAAAGCCTCAGCAGAGCTTTGGGAGCTGCATCTACTTCTCAAAGAGGAAGCGATGAAAAAATATACAAGGAACGGACATCGCAGCTGTGGGCATGACCTCCATGAGCAGGTGCTGAACTCGATCGATCATGATACATCGTAGCAATAACTATTTTTTTCCTTTATTCCGAAAACACGGCTGAAGTAGCACTTTTATGGCCTGGTAAAAGCGCATGGAAGATTACCTCAATAAGGCGTTAAGATTGAACGGATACTTTCCTGGAATGTTTAAAGACTTTGATGAACAAAAACCGGCAGAAATGCGATCAACCGCCGGATTCGCAGGGGCTTGAAAAGATAGCCATCAAGGATGTGAAGATGCGGACTTTTATTACGGAGGATGCCGGTCGCAATGCAGCTGGTAGCAGCGTTTATGATATTACGCCAGAGGGAACGATCTCGGCCGCATGAAGATACGCTGGTGGTCATAGATGATTCCATTGTGAGGGAACCACTTTAAAGAAAGCATCATACGGATGCTGGCGCGCGGCTGAAACCTAAACGCATCATTGTTGTTTCCTCTTCTCCCCAGATACGCTATCCCGATTGTTATGGCATTGATATGAGCCGCATGGGTGAGTTCATTGCGTTTAACGCGGCAGTAGAGTTGATGAAAGAGCGCGATATGGAAGGAGAATTAAAATTGCTTGAATGCTGCAAGAAACTGCAGCGGGATAATCAACTTCGTACAACAAATGTCGTGAAGCAGGTATAAGCCGTTTACGACTGAAGAGATCTCAGCTAAAATTGCCCAGTTGATCACTCCTGCCGATGTGGATATACCGTTGAAGTGATCTTTCCAGAATGTTGAAAACCTGCACAAAGCCTGCCCCAATAATTTGGGCGACTGGTATTTTTCCGGTGATTATCCAACACCCGGCGGAAACAAAGTAGTGAATAAAGCTTTTATCAATTATATGGAAGGAAAGAATGTGAGAGGGATATTAGAAGTGTGATGTACGATGTACGATGTACGATGTACGAGAGGTTTAATTTACAGGGTTGCGATAAGAATGGCCAGTCAATTCGCCGTCTAATTTTAAATATAGTTTTGAGGAGAAATGCAGAAAACAAATAGTGATCTCTTTGTGTTTAAGTAAGTTCGTACACTCACATCGTAGATCGTACACGGCTAAACTCTTTTTAACCATGAAGCATCTCTTTAGTTAGTTCGCCATGCTAAAAGCAGTTGGGATAATTTTTCAGTAAAAGACTTTGACCGGCCACTCAATGAACGGGGCAAGAAAGATGCGCCAGTGATGGCTAAACGATTATTGAAAAGAGATATAATGCGATTGATGCGTTTATCAGCAGCCCCGCAAAACGGGCCCGAAAAACCGCCGAGGCGTTTGTAAAAAAGAATATAAGGGGAATAAAGAACACATTATTTTATTGGATGAGCTCTACCTGGCAAGCCCTTCCGCTTTTGAAGAAGTAATCAAAAAACATAAATGATCGCTACCACTCAATTGCCACTTTTTTCGCATAACGAAGGCATTACCCAATTTGCCAACAGTCTTACGGATACAAAAACAGATAACATTCCGACCTCTGGCATTTTGGTGTAAAATAAAATCAAGGCACTGGAACGATTTTTGCCACTGCTAAAAAGGATTTTTGGTTTTTTGATTATCCCAAGGCGGACGAATAAGATTTCATTTAAGCAAGTGCAGTTCTGACCTTTTCCAGTAATTTTTTGTAGCAATTACTCCATCGGAATTCGACGGATACGACTCGTCTTTGCCCATATCCCCTCATTAACCCTCCTTCATATTCAATGCCCACATAACCCGCGAAACCTGCTTTTTAATGATTTTTAAAATAATCTCATATAATCCATTTCTGTTTCTTCACCTCAGCATTGAACTTATGTGTTTTTGCGCTGACTCCCTTTGCATAAGGCATTAATTCCTCAACTCCCTTGTACATGTCATATTTTTCCTGGCAAACAGTTTTCATCCAGCCGGCAATATCATTGGTTTCAGGCTTTGACCGTTTGATGCGAAAAGTTGCCGTAAATCGGGTAACACACCGGCTCGCGAATGATTAACCTCTTTCATTATCCCGACCAGCCATTGCGCATTACAGGAGCGCTGCCGAGATGGTTTTCCACAATAATATTAATCCCGGTTTTAGAGCCATATTCAAGCAACCTCCCATATCCGTCCACCGATGCTCTTTGCCTCATCTTCAGCGCTCCCCGGCATATCCATTGATCCAAGATTGACCCTGATAGAACTGCAGTCGAGAAATTTAGCCGCATCTACCCAGCTGTAATGAGATTCGACGGCCTTCTTTTCTTTTCTCATCATCAAGGTCAGACAGATTTTCACCGTCAACCATAATTAGATTATTTTTTACCCCCGCATCCGACGCCTCTTTTTTCAATTCAGCCAGGTAGTATTGTCCTTATGTTTATTGTTGAAAAACATAGAGACATATTCGACTACATCAATTCCAAAATCCTTTTTTGATTTGATGGAAAATCAAGGTTGGTCATTTTTCCCGTCCAAAGTTCAGAGGCAAATGAAAACTCGGCCAATGAAATTTCGAAGAATGATTTGCTTTCAATAAAATTGGTTAATGACGCCGGCCGGGATAGCACCCGCCAGGCTATAGCCAGCAGCGCACCAGGCTGATCTTTTTCAAAAAATCCCTGCGATCTGATTTCATATTAGTGTAGTTATATTTTTAAAAATGACTTTATGTAATACCGCAACAAGCCTGGAACTGCGGAATAATTGAATAAAATCAACACATTTCCCTTTTGGTTCCTGAAAGGCTTTCTATATCGGAATATATCAAATGTAGAGAAATGTTTTTTTGTTAGATTCAAAAAGTCAACCTTGTTAGGCAAATACACGATCGAAGCAGTGATGTTGGTCAAAGCTTAAGTTATATCTACAGTTTCAACCTGTATATTGTAAATCTTGAAGATCTAACCTTATTACCTTAGTAAGAAGTTTCAGCCATTAGCAAAACAACCTTATTACCTTACCTGACATAAAGAATATAAGCTAATAAGGTTCGGCCAATTAAGGTTACCGGATTATTCAGGTAATAAGGTCTCTAGTTGTACGAGCTCATGAATAACCTCTAGGGTTTTGGAAATTTATAAACAACGTTAACTCTTTGCGGATGACTGGAGTCATCTCATGCGGGCTGTGACTGTGCGTAGTAAATAATCGCTAAACTGAAGCGGGTCTGACTTTACGACTAATCACTTTCGCAGTTTTGAAAGAAATGCACCAATAAATGAGGACAACCTGGAATGACCACTATAATCAGTCATTTTATAGTCAAAACAGCGCGGCTTTCTCCATACGCATCACTCTAAAGAAAACTCATCCCTGGTCCATACACAATGCAAACTTTTTTTCATCAGGTAATTTGCCAGGTATTCCTGCTCGGATTGTCCGGGCGTAGCTACCAGGATAGACTTCTTACTTAGCGCTGCGATGTCCATTATCGTAGAGTATCCGCTTCGGCTGATAACATATTCCGCTTTTTCAATTTCGTTATTCATTTCTGCTGCAGGAAGGTGATTGTAAAATTGAATATCATTTGTCGATGGGATGATATTTGCTTCACCTGGTAGTCCCCTCACAATGGTGTGCCTTTCCCCGGTAGTGGGCAATATCCCTGATAATTAGATTTTCGAAAGCCGTTCTCTGTGGCTCCGGCCCTGATAAGGAAATAAAGAGCCGGCCTTTTTCTTCGGAGATATCAGTTTTCAATCTTGACAAATAGCCAATATAATGAACTGGAGGAAGCGGGAGCATGTGATGGATGCGACAATTCCCCGGCAAGATTATCTTCCCCTTCTTCATCCGGCACCCAGCATTCACTAAACTTATTGAGAAAGCGATAATTTCTTTTTGCAGAATCTTTTCACTCCATTTACCAAACGGGGTCTTTATAGTAAGCTGATGCGTGATGAAAAAGCAGGGAACCGAAGAATGATATGAAACCAAACCGGTTATCAGCAATTACGTGCATCGAAATGATGTTCTTCCACCGCTTTCTTCAACCCAGGCATTTTCATTTTTGATTGCCTGGAGTATTTGAGGAGCCTGAATAAACATGGATCGAGCAGCCCCGAACGGGAATTGCCGTATTTCACCCGGTATCCCCGCAAGTATAAAAACGATAGTCCCGGAAACTCCTTTTTAACAAGATTTCATGGGCGCCTTCGCCGGCCAGCCAAACCTCCGCATTTTGGTTGAGCAGTTCATAAATAACAGGAATACAACGGGTAGCATGCCCGAGGCCCCAATCTAAGGGGGCAACCAGGATCCGCGGAGTCCCTGCCTTTTGCCCAACCGGCCTGTAATTCATGTTAATTTTTTCTGGTTTTACAGTGAAAAAGCACACTATATTGTTTGTAAAATAGTTTTAATTTAGAATTCCAAAATATGAAGAACATCCGTAAAATGTCTTTATTACTTTTGCTCGCGGGAACAATCGTTCTTTCCGCCTGCAATCGTAATTATTATTCTGGTACTGGCAAGGGCAGCAAATTGCGGTTGCCCAAGTCATAAAGCGGATGTCGGGTTATTAAAAGCTAGTGTACGATGAAAATGCCAAACCGCGATTTGTTAGTTGTTGCTGAAAAGTGAATTCATGAGCCAGAAAGCCATTGAGCATGAAGTGGAATGTCTTAACGATATGCTCCGGGCTACAGAATGTGAAGATCAGTTCTGCAAAGCACATGAATTAGTTGATCGCAACCGAATTACCTGCAATCCCAAGAGAATATTAAAAGCAATTCGTTATACAGAATTAGAAACAGTTTCGGTTTCTTATAAATAAGAATTGATTTAATTATCAGCCTGAGAGATAAAGTGGAGAGGATGAACGTTCTCTCCATTTGTTTATATAACGCAGAGAGAAGAAGTAAAGGAGGTTTCACTGCTGAGAAATTATTAACAACTATCCTTTATAGATCCATCTTTTAAAAAAATATAAAAACATTTTCTGCGAATTTCTCTTTCTCCTTTTCTCAGCGCTTAATGTATACATCTTTCTTAACGGCGCATCAACTTAACTTTTTCAGGGCTTCTCTTAATTTACCAAGCATTTCATGGATCTCTTCCTTCTTTACAGGTGCCTACGCTCAGGCGATACCACGGCGAACTCCGGTCGGCGCCAAACGCGTAAAAGGAACTACTGCCAATTTTTGCCTCGCTTAAGATATAATCAGTTACTTCGCTCTGATCTTTCAATTGTTTCCCAGCTGCAGTTTTCTTCCCGGCAAGATCGAATTTTATTGTAAGATAAATAGCCGCTTCCGGCGCTATCGCATCCACGGGCAGTCCTTCCTTTTCAACGAAACAAATCCATCATAAATACTCCGTAATCTTTCTTCTATTTCAGATTTTAAATTTTGCCAGCCATTTTTTAATATCAGCCCGATTTCCCAGGTAGTGAGCCACTGCTTTTTGCTCGGCCATCGGCGCCCAGGCACCTATATGAGTTAGAATAGCTTTCATTTTCGTTAGAATAGCAGCTGGCCCAAAACTCCAGCCTACCCTGACTCCGGTGGCAGCAAAGACTTTACTGATCGCGTCTATAAAAATGGTGTAATGGCGCATTTCGCTCCTGAGCGAAACTGGATTATAATGTTCAATCTTTCCATAAGTCAGATGCCAGTACATTTGGTCATACATTACAAACAATTTCTTTTCATGTTCGCTGCGACGATCGTTTTCCTCCAGCACCATATCGCAAATGGCTTCCAGGTCAGCTTTCTTAAATGTAGTACCGGTGGGATTTTGCGGAGAGCACAGCGCAATGAGCGAAGCTTCTTTAATGTATGGGCGAATATCTTCAGCCAGGGCATAAAATTATTTTTCTGCCTTTGCCTCCACAACTATATGCTCGCCGCCCACAAAATGCGTATAGTGATTATTGTTCCAGCTTGGTACGGCGTAAATAACTTTATCACCCTTATCGCAAATAGCCCTGAAAACTGCATAAATCAATGGCCGGCCACCTGAAGCCACAAGTACTCATTTAGTCCGTAATCAAGCCCTTCCATGTCTTTTGTGAACGAAGCAATCGCTTCACGCAGATCAAGGTTTCCCTCAGCCGCAGGATAATTGGTAAAGTGCCTGCGATAAGCCTCTACAATTAGCGTCTTCCAACTCTTTGGGGATTGGAAAAACAGATGGATCAAAATCACCGACCGTAAAATTATAAATACGTTCACCCTGCCGGATCTTTTCCCTTATTTCACCACCAAGTTTCACTATTTCAGAGCCAATCAATGTTTCGGATAAGTGCGATAGTTTCATCTGCCTCGGTTTAAACACAAACTATTTGAAGAATTGCTGTATTGACAAAAGTAAAAATGATTCACGGAGATGACAATTTTAAACAAGCAGCATTTTGAACAATAAAATAGCCGCCTTATTCAAGACGGCTCATCTATTGCACGTGTTTTTCTAAAGCGTATTGATTAATTATAATGATTAATGATTTTCCATTTCCATGGCCTCCTTTTATATTTTTTGCCATTGATTGCCTTTTATACTTTGCATATTTTACTTTATGCGTATTGTAGTAACGATAAGCGCGTGGTTCGTTGATCACAACTTTATAACCGCCATATAAATCATAATGCCTGTGTGCAGGAGGCAGGTGTGCTGAAAACACCCAATTGCCACCGGAGATGTAGACGAACTGATGTCGGGGAACGTCAGTAATACATCTCAATATCCGGGAGATAATAATATTCTACATAGTCATACCCCCGTGGCCCCCACTCGGGTTGTGAACCGATGTTGATATTTACTCCTACTTTAACCTGGGCAGATGCCTTTTGGGAAAAACTTAAACTAATAAAGGTTGCAATTAGTGCTAAAATAATTGTTTTCATATAAGGGTACTTTGGTTGATCTTTTATTCCAAATACGATGCCGCCTGTGGTTAGAGAAGGGTTAAGAATTACCTGATCGTAAATTATCAAAGTAAAACTACCAGTCATAAAAAAGCTCCTTGTTCTGAAGGAGCCAATTTATCTTAACTATCAAAAATTAAACTATTGTTTATTGCTTCTCATTATACTTTTTCTCTGCCTCTTTGGCTTTTCAAAATCCAGCACTACTCCATTAATACAGTAACGAAGTCCGGTTGGTGGCGGGCCATCATCAAACACATGCCCCAAATGCGATTTGCATCGGCCACATTCGTACCTCGGTTCTTGTCATACCAGCCGTGTGGTCGGGGATATAAATAATACTTCCCTTGCTGATCGGCTCATACAGCTCGGCCAGCCACAACCGCTTTCAAATTTTGTATCGCTTTGAAACAATGCATTTCCGCAAACGGCACAATAATAGGGTTCCTTTATCAAATACTTTCTCCAGGGCTTGTCCACGGTCTTTCGAGTTCCTTTTTACGGGCAACATAAAACACATCTTTGGGCAATACTTTTTCCCATTCGCTGTCGCTGATCATTCACTTTCGCGGTGTCAGTATTAGGAATACGCGGCGTGTTTCTTTTGTACGCTGTCCATATTTTTCTTTTTTTGAGGTGGAAGAATTGTTTTGTGAATAACTGCATTGCTGCAGGATGCCGGCAAATAGTGTGATCAGTATCGCTTTTAATTCGTTGTCATAATCGTAGTATGTAACAAATTTACGATAACCCGGTTCAGCTGGTTTGTCACACTGACTGATATTATGACAGAAGCCTTAACAAATCATTCAGATAACCCTCTTTTGACAAAAATTATGCGGTTAAGGATTATTAGACGGGGGTACATTATATTTGTTTTCACAAGATTGGTAGTGATTATGTTTAATTTGGTCTTGCTTGGTCCTGGGTAGCGGAAAAGGCACTCAGTCAGAAAAATTGATTGAAAAATACGGTTTAGTGCATCTTTCCACCGGTGACCTTCTAAGAAAGAAGAAAGTTAAAAACTCCCTTAGGTATTGAGGCGCAGCAATTTATCGATAAGGGACAACTGGTTCCTGACGAAGTGGTCATTAGTATGATTAGCACCGCCCTGGATGAGAATGCCGGGGCAAACGGCTTCCTCTTTGATGGCTTCCCCGTACTGTAGCACAGGCCGAAGCACTTGGAGTAAATTAGTCGAATTAAAAGGCTCTGATATTTCGCTGGTGCTCTTTTAGAAGTAAACGATGAAGAGCTTATCAGGCGATTAGTACACCGTGGCAAAACTTCGGAACGAAGCGATGATGCCGACGAAGCAATTCCAGCGCAAAGACAGGAAGGTTTATAAAAAACGAAACATTGCCTGTAGCAGCTTACTATTCTAAATCGAAGAAAGTGGAATGTAAACGGCTAAGAGGAAATTGACGATGTGTTTTCAAGACTATCTGCACAAATTGACAAAAAATCAATTAGCGGTACTCCGGACCAATAAAGCGCCGCACTACTCCGCTACTTGTATAATAAAGCCAGCTCCGCTTCCGGGTTTTTTGATCCGTGCAATTCATTAATTGCTACTTCACAGTATTGGTATACGGGTTTTGAAAAAGAAAATTTTCTTCGGACAAAACTGATCCGGTATTTACAACAACTTGACCCAGCCACGCCTCCGAGGTGGGGAAAAATGAGCGTGCAACAGATGATTGAACATTTGGGTGGCCATGCTGTGCAGAAATGCAAATGGCCGCCTTAAAATTGATCGCGATCGTCAACTCCGCCTGAAAAGATGGAGCGGATGCGTGAATTTATGATGAGCGACAAACCATTTAAAGAAAATACAAAAAATCCCTATGTTAGGAGAAGTGCCAGCTCCATTAAGATACCAAAACGGTTCGAGGCCGCGATTGGCGCCCTGCACATGGAGTTGATTTATTTTTGAAGCTTTTGAAAAAGATCATGATCTCATTACCCGTAACCCTCTATTTGGTGATCTGAATTTTGAACAGAATGTGCAATTATTGCATAAGCATGCACTTCACCACCTGCGTCAATTTGGCGTAAGAACCGCCTGTTGCTTAAAATTTTCCCCTTATTAAAGAATCCGCTTTTGAAGGCTGACTAAGATCGCTTCTTTCACCTTTGCTACTTTTATTTTTCTCATCTTCTAGGTAGTTGATCCTGTCCTTTGGATTGTCAACTGCTGAGTCCGCATTAAATTCATCCATCCATTTATTCATTGCAAATTCAGCATAGCTAAGTTCCTTCTGCAGGCTATCCAGCTTTACTTTCAGGGGTTCAGCAGCTTCGCGGGCTTTGGCTGGAGGTAGTTTAGCAAGGGATCAAGCAACCGCCTTGTGGTTTGTTCAGCCCGCGTAAGCTTTCCCATTTTTGCCATTCCCAATATGATCCATCCATTACAGTCATTCAGCAAACTGTCTGTTCGTGTTCTTGCACGCGGCTCACTTCCTTTATCGTTTTCGTTACAGGAGATTGCTAAAATGACCGATAGAATTACAACCAAAGGAAATATGTTTTTCATGTTCAGCTATTATTATTAGAACATAGCAAATATAACTTGTATTAGTTTGAGACCACATTTGCAATGCAACGGCTATTTTTTTGTTTTCAACTAATTTCTGTTATTTATAAATGATGTCGTTACCATGAACAAACTACTGAATTACGTTACAGGTAATTGGATTGCCGGGGACGGAGACGGTCAAATTTTATACAACGCAGTAAACGGCGATGCCATTGCAACTGCTTCGACAAGTGGGTTGGATTTTAAAGCTGTTATCGAATACGGAAGAAAGGTGGGGAATCCTGTACTGAGAAAAATGACATTCAGAGAAAGAGGCAGCATGCTGAAGGCGCTGGCACTGCATCTAAGAGAACACCTGGAAAAGTTTTATCAAATCAGTTACCAGACCGGAGCTACAAAGCTGATAGCTGGGTAGATATCGAAGGTGGGATTGGGAACCTGTTTGCCAATGCTTCTCTGCGGCGCAAGTTTCCCGATGATCCATTTTGTATCGATGGTGAATCGCATAATCTAAGCAAGCAAAATACTTTCATGGGTACACATATCCTGGTGCCCAAAGAAGGAGTAGCCATCTACATATAAATGCGTTTAATTTCCCGGTTTGGGGAATGCTGGAAAAAATTGCAGTGAATTTATTGGCCGGGATGCCCGCTGTCATCGTAAAACCGGCAACCGTTACTTCCTTTTAACCGAAGCTGTGGTAAAGAGAGATCATAGCTTCAAAGATATTGCCTGAAGGAGCCTTACAATTAGTTTGTGGTAGCGCAGGTGATTTGCTTGATCACGTGAGCTCGCAGGACGTGGTCACATTTACCGGTTCTGCTTCTACCGGGTTAATGTTAAAATCAAATAAAAAAGATATTGAGTGATTCAGTCCCTTTCAATATGGAAGCAGATTCGTTGAATTGCATTGTGCTGGCTGAAGATGTTTCACCTGGTAAACCCGAGTGGGATATTTTCATAAAAGAGGTTAGGAAAGAAATGACGTCAAAGGCTGGTCAGAAATGCACGGCGATCCGCCGGATATTTGTTCCTGAAAATAAAATGGAAGAAGTTTGGAAAGCAATATCAAAGGCGCTTGATCAAACCACCATAGGTAATCCACTAAACGAAAAAGTGCGAATGGGCTCGTTGGCTGGACAAGGACAACGGAAAGCAGTAAAAACACAGGTTGAGAAATTACTGGCTTCCTCACAGATCATTTATGGTTCACTGGACAGTGTGGAATTGATCGATGCAGATGCCGTTAACGGCGCTTTTATTTCCCCATTGTTGTTATTAAACGAAAAGCCTTTTATCAATAATGAAGCTCATGAAATAGAAGCTTTCGGACCGGTAAGCACTATTATGCCTTATAAAAACATGGATGATGCAATAGAATTGAGCAAAAAGGAAAAGGCTCTCTGTGTTCTTCCATTGTTACTGCAGATAATAAAATCGCGAAGCAATATGTGTGGGGAGTTGCTTCCCATCATGGCCGGATACTGGTATTAAATGAGGCCTGTGCAAAGAAAGTACGGGTCATGGATCGCCACTACCCTTATTGGTACACGGAGGTCCCGGTCGTGCGGGCGGGGGAGAAGAAATGGGGCGGCATCCGTGGCGTAAAACATTACATGCAACGGGTGGCCATCCAGGGATCACCCACTTCGATAACAGAGATAACTAATGTCTATCAACCCTTTGCTGAAGGGAAGGATCCCGGCAAACATCCTTTTAAAAAGTATTTCGAAGAATTACAGATCGGAGACCAGTTAATAACCGGGAAAAGAGTTATTACTTCAGAAGATATTGACCGGTTTGCTAACCTTACCGGTGACCATTTTTATGCCCATATCAAAACCACTAATTTTACGGACACGATGTTTGAGCAACAGGTGGCACATGGGTATTTTATTATGAGTGTCGCGGCTGGTTTGTTTGTGGATGGCTATGAAAAAAATCCTGTGTTGTTAAATTATGGAATAGATGAATTAAGATTTACAAAACCCGTTTACCCCGGAGCAGAAATCCACATCAGGTTTACCTGCAAAGAAAAATTATCCCAGGATCCCAAAGATGAAAAAATGATATCCCCAAAGGAATTGTAAAATGGATGGTGGAAATATTGGATGATACGGAAGATCCGGTAGTTGGAGTAGCAACAATATTAACGATGGTAAAAAGAAAACAACGTTAACATGATGACGACAGTAAAAGAGGGCTACGTGAAAACAGAATTTCACCAGGGAATAACCACAATTGAATTCTATCATCCACAGAGCAATTCATTACCACGTGGCATACTGGAGGAGTTGGCCCATGCCATACAGGCGCAGGCAATGATGAGCATACCAGGGTGATTATCCTTCGGTCCGCAGGCGACAATGTATTTTGTGCCGGCGCCTCTTTGAAGAACTGAAAGCAATCGAAGATAAAGAGCAGGGGTTACATTTCTTTAGTGGCTTTGCTCATGTCATCAACGCGATGAGAACATGTCCCAAATTCATAATTGGTCGCATCCAGGGAAAATGTGTGGGTGGTGGCGTTGGGCTGGCGGCTGCTGTGGATTACGCTATCGCGATGGAGTCAGTTGAAATAAGACTGAGTGAACTCGCCATAGGTATCGGGCCTTTTGTAGTCGGCCCTGCTGTCGAACGTAAAATCGGCTTGTCTGCATTTTCCCAACTGGCTATTGATGCCACGATGTGGCGCAATGCGGATTGGGCCCGCAGAAAAGGCTTGTTTGCCGAACTGCATGCGGATAAGGAGGGAATGGATGAATCCATTCATCGCCTCGCTGATGCGTTGATGCACTCGAGTCCCGAAGCTATGGCACAATTGAAAATATTTTCTGGAAAGGAACAGAACACTGGGACAAATTGCTTATCGAAAGGGCGGCCATAAGTGGAAAATTGGTTTTAAGTGATTTTACAAAAGAGGCAATTGAAAAGTTTAAAACGAAGGGCTAAACATTGAACGATGTGGCATATATGAAGAATGAAGGATTAAGGTTCAACAAAGAAAACTTTTCAGTTATTTGTGATAACCTCACTAAAAAGACAAACATCTTAAACAGGTAATAGGGCAATACGGCTACCCGCCCATGTGGACAAGACCCAATACTTTTCAAACACTCATCCTTTTTATTCTTGAGCAACAGGTATCATTGGCTTCGGCTTACGCGGCCTTTAAAAAACTAAAACAAAAATTGGTTTTGTGACGACCGATAAAATTCTTGCGCTTACTGATGCAGAATTGAAGGCCTGCTATTTTAGTCGTCAGAAAATAATCTACGCAAGGGCCCTTGCTACTGCTGTAAAAGATAAAAAGGTCTCCCTGAAAAAACTTTCGTTTGCTGATGAAGTTACGGTGCGTACTGAGCTGAAGAAAATAAAGGGCATCAGGCGATTGGACTGTTGATGTGTACCTGATGCATGCTTTGCAGCGAACCGACTTGTTTCCCCTGGGTGACATCGCACTTGTAAACAGTCTGAAAGAAGTAAAGCAGCTATCAAAAACCATCACAAAAGATGAAATGCTGGCCATTGCCGAATCCTGGCGACCCTACCGTACCATTGCTTCCATGATTCTTTGGCATGCGTATATTCAGAAACGGGGCATAAAGCTAAGAGAATAAAGGAGAAAAAGAGTGGAAAGGGAGAGTATGACTGATTATCCAAGTTCTTCTTTGCCAAAATTGTTAAAGACCCTGTGTGAATGCCGTCCTTCATTAAGGCAACCTTGAAATTAATAAGCATGCCGTGTTTTAAATTCAAAAGAGAAAGATGTGTTCGAATTTGATTGAAGTAAACAGGTGGGAGGGGGAGATCGATTTTAGTTCTGTTACCAATTTGTCTTCAATTATTAAATCAACTTTGTAAGCATCTTTAATATAAAGTCTCATCATTGAATTGGAAGCAGAAGTTGCCTCTTAACTTCGAAACCCAGTTTGGTTAACTCATAATATAAAATTTCTTCATAAACTCTTTCGAAGCAGCCCGGTCCGATCCTTGAATGAATTTTTATGCAAGAGATCAACAACAATTGCAGTAAGCTCAATTATGGGAATTGAGTTTTTCAATTTAACCACCTCCTCTTTTTGCTCCTTTTCTCTTTCATTCTCTTAGCTCTAAATATTCAACCCCCGCAAACACTTATCGTCTGTCCAGTAATATAAGAACCCATATCAGAAGCCAGGAATAAAGCGGTATTGGCTATCTCTTCAGCAGTGGCAAAGCGTCCCAAGCGGTATGCCGGCCTTATACTTATCACCGGCTTCTCCTTCTTTGAGATAAGAGGTCATATCAGTTTCTACAAAACCCGGCGCTATTGCATTGCAGCGAATATTCCGGCTGCCTAATTCTTTCGCTACACTTTTAGTAAATCCAATAATACCAGCTTTGCTTGCGGCATAGCTTCCTGCCCTGCATTTCCCATTTCACCAATAACAGAGCTCATATTAATGATAGCGCCATTTCTTGCCTTCATCATTGGCCTGATCACCTGCTTGGTCATATAAAAAACACTATTCAGGTTCACTTTGTATAACCTCATCCCATTGCTCCGGGGTCATGCGGAGCAATAGATTGTCTTTTGAAATGCCCGCATTGTTTACACATATATCTACCGTTCCGAATTCTTTTAATACGTCGTTTACGAATGCTTCGCATTGGGAAAAATCACCGGCATTACTTTTATAACTTTTCGACTTTACTCCTTTTGTCTTTAATTTTTCTTCCAGGATTGCTGCTTTTTCCGCACTTCCGTCACTCACATACGTAAACGCTACGTTGGCCCCATGGTCGGCAAATTTCAGAGCTATGGCTTCACCTATTCCGCGGGCAGCGCCGGTAACAATCGCTGTCTTGCCTTCGAGTAGTTTCATTTATTTGGCTTTTATGTTCAGTAATCTTTTATATGATTGCGTGGATGCTTTACCCTTCATTCTGTAAATGTCGCAAATTGAAGTATTTCATCTATATATTTTCGCTCATTGCTTAACCTCGGGTATCTTGTGCTGCCCACCCAACTTTCCCTTACTATGCAGCCATTTATTGAATACTCCTTTTTTAATCAGGTGAAGTATGGGCAGTCTTAACGCAATGTCTCTGTGTCGCTTCGCTTCATAGTCACTGTTTACAGATTTTAAGGCTCCATCCAGCTCCTTTGCAAAGTCATTTACATCAGCAGGCTCCTTTTCAAATTCGATCAGCCACTCATGAGCGCCATTTGCTGAATCAGAAAAATAGACCGGGGCTGCCGTGTAATCATTTACAACGGCACCGGTTTTTTCACAAGCCATGGCAATCGCTTTATCAGTATTATCAACGATCACTTCTTCGCCAAAGGCATTAATATAATGTTTCAACCTGCCTGATACTTTTACGCGGTAAGGATGTAACGAAGTAAACTGAATGGTATCACCTAACAGATATCTCCACAGACCCCCATTGGTGCTGATGACAAGCGCATAATTTTTGCCTCGTTTCCACATCCTGCAAACCGAGTGTTTGCGGGTGCTTTTTCCCATACTCACCCACTGGCATGAATTCCATAAATATCCCGTGATCGGTAAATAACAGCATGCCTTCATCGCCCGGGTTTTCCTGTGCAGCAAAAAAACCTTCACTGGCATTATACATTTCCAGGTAATTAATTTTTTGCCGATCAGTTTTTCAAATTGCTCTTTATACGGAGTAAAAGAAACACCACCATGCATATACAGTTCAAGAGATGGCCATACTTCTGTCATATTTTTTTACCGGTAATGTTCTAAAATGCGTTTGAACAAAACCAGTGTCCAGGTAGGCACACCGGATATAGATGTTACATTTTCTTTGATGGTGCTGTTGGCCAGCTTTTCAATCTTACTTTCCCATTCATCCATCAACGCAATGCTTAAGTCAGGTGTGCGAAGCCAATGACCCCAAAAGGAGTATTCTGCAGTAACACAGCGCTCAGATCACCAATATTGCGCTTCATTGTTCATTGGGATTAATGTTATGACTGCCGCCCAGAACAAGACCTTTGCCGGTCAGTAATTCTGAATCAGGATTGAAATTGATAATACAAGGTCAACACATCTTTCGCAGCCTTGAAATGACATTCTTCCAGGCTTTCATCGCTGATAGGAATGAATTTACTTTTATCGCTGGTGGTGCCGCTGCTTTTAGCGAACCAGTAAATAGGAGTGTTCCATAAAATATTTTGTTCGCCATGCATGATGCGTTCGATAAATGGTTTCATGTCATCATATTCATGAACAGGGACAGCTTGTTTGAATGTCTTGTATATTAAATAATTCATGAAAGTTATATTTTCTGCCAAACTCTGTGTATTGAGCCGAAGTAACGAGATCCTGCAATACTTCCCGCTGTGCGTCAACAGGATTATTCTTCCAGGCTTCGATGCGCCAAAACCGCATCCGGGCCAAGTGATGATATGGCAGGACTGAGGAGACTCATTGATGGCAAGATAAAGAAGAAAATAGATTAAACTGCCGATGTATTAATTCATGGCTTTACATGTACAAGCCAGATACACTTAAGAGCTGAATCAACCTGGTTGAGCTTATTTTCAATTTTTTAGCTTGCCAAGGTAAACCGGCGACGTAATCCTGGCAAAAAAACCACCTCCTAGTTTCGAATAATCTGACAATAGAAAAATTTTTTCGAACTCTTTATAGTTAAGGTCGAGGAATTTCTGATGCTTTTTGAACCAGCTCGTGATGCTGGCTGCGCTGTTCCAATTTGAATTAAGATAGTCTTTATCTCGTTGATTTGGCGAAAATATTCGTCCGTGTTTCAAGTCAACTGCCATCGTTGCACCGCTACCACCATACTCACTTATATTATTTATTGAAGCAATAAGGACCTTTGGTTTTGTCTATTGAATCCTGTACAAATTGAATGGTCCTGTTAATATCTAATAAATTACTTAACGTATTGGACGAAATTGAAAACGACTCTTTTGCTTCATCATGCAGGTAATCTTTTTCGTTTCAATTCAAAATTTCTTCCGAGATAAAGTTTTCTTACCTGCTCATCGGCGGCTAATTCTTCTGCAGTGCCATGTTTAAAAGATCTTACCATCAATCAACAGGTACGCCCTGTCGCAGATAGACAGTGTTTCCGGTACGTTATGATCGGTGATAAGAATGCTCCGATATTTCTGTGCTCGAGTTTTGCAACAATGGCCTGCTTGTATATCTTCCACGGCAATAGGATCAATTCCTGCAAAGGGCTCATCAGAGCGAAATAAATTTTGGATCAACGGCTGAAGCCCGCGCTATTTCTGTTCGCCTTCTTTCCCCGCCACTTAGCACATCGCCATTTGCTGCCGCGAACATGGTGCAGGTGAAACTCATCGAGCAATGATTCCCGTTTGGCCTTTTGCTCCTCCCGGAGGGGACTGGTCATCTCTCAATACCGCTGCGAGGTTGTCTTCTACGCTCAGCTTTCGAAATATTGAAGCCTCACTGTGGCAAATAGCCTGTTCCCATTTTTGCCCGCTTGTACATGGGCAAGGAAGTAATATCCCTGATCATTCAAGGAAAACTTTCCCTTCATCGGGTCGTATCAGCCCCCTACTACCTGGTAAAACGAAGTAGTCTTGCCTGCGCCATTAGGACCCAACAAGCCAACAATCTCCCCCTGAGGTGCACCTCAAACGATACATTATTGACAACTTTACGGCTGCCATATTTTTTACGAGTTCTTTGGCATAAATGCTAGGTGGCATAGGAGCAAAAGTACAGGTTTGAGGGCATTAGATTCAAGAAGTTCAAAAGGTTTAACAGGTTTCATCGGCATGACAGAAAAATCTACGATGCATAATTTCTCAATCTCATTCCACCCTGTTCATATGCAGATCCGGAACCAAGCCTCGGGTTGAACGAACAACCATTATATACTTCTTACAACTCTTTAAACCTTTTAAACTTTTAAAACCCCATTCTGCGTTAGCTTTGCACCCCAATAAATCCAACGGAATTTTCCATTGTTCTGCCACAGTTATTAATGCTGATGAAAGTAATTGACCATATCAACGAAGCAAAGGGAACCCTGATCTCATTTGAAGTATTGCCGCCATTAAATTAGGGAAAAGGTATTGAAGCTCTGTATAAACATCTTGACCCGTTGATGGAGTTCAAACCTTCTATATCAATGTTACCTATCATCGGAGTGAACATGTATTCAAAAAAGAGCAGACGGCAGCTTTGAAAAAAGTTATCGTTCGTAAACGGCCCGGAACAGAAAGCATTTGTGCCGCTATTATGAACAAATACACAGTGGATACGGTGCCTCACCTTATAATGCAGTGGTTTTTAGCGTCAATGAGACCGAAGATGCATTAATCAATCTCCGGTATCTGGGCATTGATAATGTTTTGGTGCTTCGGGGCGACGCTGCCAGGAATGAAACTGCTTTTGAGCCGGAGCCTGATGGGCACAAATATGCCAGCGACCTGCTGCGGCGGGTAATGGACCTGAATGCAGGCATCTATTTTAGAAGAAGATTTAAAAGGAACACATAAAACAGAGTTTTGTGTGAGGTGTGGCCGGCTATCCCGAAAAACATTCTGAAGCGCCCAATTTGGCAAACAGATCTCCTTTATCTCAGGAGGCCAAAGTGGATGGCGGCGCCGATTATATCGTTACGCAAATGTTTTTGATAATGCAAAATATTATTCATTTGTTAAGGCCTGCCGCGACATTGGCATCACTGCTCCCATCATTCCGGGATTGAAGCCTGTATATAGCAAAAAGCAGCTGACCATGCTTCCCAAGACCTTTCATATCGATCTGCCCAATGATCTGGCCAACGAGATATTGAAATGCAAAACCGACGAAGACGTAGAAAAAAGTGGGGGAAGAATGGCTACTTCATCAATCACGCGATCTGAAAAAAAATGGTGTGCCTGTACTTCATTATTATACGCTGGGCCGGCCGATGATGGTAGTGAATGTGGTGAGGGAGCTTTAAACTAAGAGATAAAAAGAGAAAGAGAAAATGCAAGGTGCCCAGCAAAAACAGTGGCGTATTCAGTCAAGGAAAACAATTAAAAAATTTTAGCTAATAAGTCTTAGCTTACTCCTTTGACTCTTTTTCTTCTTTACCCTCTTAGTTCTATTTTAGAATTTGCGCTAACACCTTCTGATCAATCACAACCGGGTATTTCTTTTTTCAATGCCTTTACCCATTCCTGTTCAGCATTGTTTGATAGTCATTCATCACTAATCCCTTCGCTTCATTGAATGAACGGGAGCAGGTTGCTCGTACACTTTACTGATTAACGAAAAAGAAGCGGTTTTATCTGTCGGATTCACCGATAATGGTGTAATCATTCCTTCCACCGGTGTTTTTCCTTCAATTACCCGGTATCTGCGACCATTCGTACCGGGCCGAATCCGCACTACTTTTCACTTACAGCTTCCACTTCTTTTCTCCAGTTAGTAGGATCTTTCCTCATCTGGTTATGAAGTTCTTTTGCCGCAACTTCATCGAGCAGAAAAAATATGACAGCATCAGCACTTTGTTTCCAGGTATATTATGACTTTTGTTTTTCATACAACGCCTGGAGCGCCACTGAATCGTTTGCGCTTTGTTCCATACTTCCTGCTGCATGATCTCAAAGAAGAGATTACCATCTCGAAATTCATTCATTTGATTCCTGAAGTCATCATTAAAATCTTTTCCAGATGTTCTCGGTAATATTGATACATACTGTTATTGACAAATTCTTCATTATATCCGGGTAAGATTTCAACGTAACCCGGTCGGCTTTAAAACGGTTCATCTGGGCAAAGCCGATCCATTCCATCACACGGATAGTACTATCTCAAGCGTGAACAAGGGCGATGAAGTGTTCATCGCTTTGCGCCAATGTCTGAGCGGCTTAGAATCAAGCAGGCTGTCGCTAAGAAGCCCATAGCACTGATTCATTGTAGGTGGACTTATGAAACAAGTCTTTGGCTTTACACGTTCATAAATAAAATTCCTGGCTGTTTTCCAGCGGTCGTCCGCCATTATTTTTTGCTGCAGCACTTCTGTATTTGCTTTGTCAGCGCACGCTTGTAACAACAGGCCTTGCTGAAATTCTTTTACAATGTGATATCCATAGTCTGTCTGTCTCAAAGGCTTTGCTAATGCTTCCATCTTTTAAAGACCAGATTGCTTTTCAAACGAGGGATCATATTCGCCTACCGATATCTCCGGCACTTATTACCATCGCTGGCTGCACTTACATAGTCGTTGCTGAAACTCGAAGCCAACTTCGCAAAACTATCTCCGGCCTGTATTCGCCGGTATGGGAGTCAGCCAGTTGCTGAAGGCTTTTTAGCAGTCTGGCGCATCCCTGGAGGAAGGCAAACGTGTTGCTGCACTTTGTGTCCCCAGCGCTTTTCTTTCGCCCAAGTTTTTGAAGATATGATAGCCCGCCCTGGACAAGTATGGTTTAGAGAAAATTTCCCCGGTGCCGTTGAATAAGCGATGTTTTCCAGTTCATAAGGCAGGGTGAAAACAGTTATATAATTCACATCACCCCTATTGGTTTTGGCTGAGGGATCATCAGAATACTGCTGGGCGACTTTTAAAGAAAATCTTCGCCCCGGGCCAAACGTTTTGACACTTCATCCAGCTTTTTCGGCTGGCGGCGGTAGTCAGGGTATTCCCGATGCATTTGTTCAATGAAATAAAAATATGCGCTAAATGTATGTCTTTCAAACTGCGCTCAAACGCCTCCCCTTTGTAAAAGCCTGCTGATTGCTGCAGGATCGCTCTCATATAATTTTCGATGACCTGGTTGCGGAGGTTTTCAATCTCATTTTTTATGTTGGGCGAGAAAGCGTATCCATAACCCCTGTCGTAGGCCTCCCTGATCTTTAACCTTGAGTTGATATATAGGTCAAGATAGTCTTTAATGGCTCTGCTTTTGTTGACAGCTGGCTGTTGATTGTTTTTATTAAAAGCTGCGAAGAAATTCTTTGCATCGGCTTTATACTTTCCATAAGTAAAAGAGTTTGGGAATTAACATTGACCAGGGGCGAATAAGATCAGGATCGCAGTCAGCCAATTTTTCTTCATAGTTGGAAATTTCGTTTGGTTTTGTATAACGAATTAAACGGCAGATTATTGAGAGACCCGGTCACGAGATCGGGAGATTTCATTTTAATTTCCAGGATCTCATCGGTTTGTTTCAGGTCAGCTTTTGCAATGATCCTTTATTCCGGTCAAGCAGATACACAGCCGGCACCACCTGTGCATCGTATAACTGTGAATACCCAGGTATCCCCT
>ERZ1370068.3050-contig-2174_pt1 | contig 30590 bp, 48 predicted proteins | sample MGYA00561227_ERZ1370068 | MGnify/ENA primary metagenome ERZ1370068 (study PRJEB38410, sample SAMEA6850437) | metagenome | study: Metagenomic assessment of the ecological functions of the soil: analysis of the soil microbiota associated with the...
CGCGTTACAAAATATTACGCTAATAACCATCAAAACAATGGCGCCAACATTCATTGCTGTTGATCGGTCTTTGGGCCTGCGACCTGACAATTTCTGTTTCTTCCACCGTGGGTCGTCCTTTTATTACCCAACGATCAGTGGCTCCGTCACGCCGTCAGCTTCTCTTCTTTCTAGCTTCTCCGTCTGAGGTTCCCGCCACGGAGGAGGCAGTGCGGACGCTAACAGCAACCTGACCAATGGCGGAGGTTCGCCGTATTACACTTTTGCACGCTGACGGTGCAAATTCCGTTTATGCGGTGGAGGCTCCAGCTCTTGCTAACCATTCAACGTCCGGCTTGTCAGCTGGGAAATCACACTTCATATGTGGTAATGGAGAGTAGCGCGGCAGCATGTGCGTCCCCGACGAGCGCAACTTCCTCTGGCTACAGAATTTCCGTTTCTGTTGCGGCTAAGGGCAACCTACTCGGCAACGCCGCGCCTGGGCCAACGGTGATCTGGTTCTCGCCAATCCTTCCGCTGGGCTCAATGTCTCGGTTTCAGGCGGCGTTGGGAGCCTGACTCTATGAATGGTTTATCAACGGCAGCTCCCAGGGCCTCGCGCTGTCCTCCAGCAACAACTTCAATGTAGGCTCGATCGCCAATGGCAGCACTGTTTACTGCAAGGCAGTGATTCCAACTACTGGTGCGTGAACTCGCCCGCGCAGTCGAATACCTATACTGTTTCCTATACTACCAGCACAACACCCTCCGTAGAGCATCCAGTTGACGAAAACAACCTATTGTTCCGGCGAAACGGATGTCACTTTACATCGTCTTTGACGGCGCCCAACCATTCATGGAAACTGAATGGGACGCAGTTCGCAACAACCAATCTCAACCTCACTTCCTGTCAGTACCGATGTCAACGCACCCGTCACGTTCAGCCCAGGGCGATGTCGTCACTCTGGATGTCACCGGCCTTTCCGGGACGTAAGCCCCCACCACAACAAGCGCTTCGGCCACAGCGTCAATCACCGACGATCACGATCAACTTAGTCCGAATGCAGCAAACCCAGCAAGCTGCTCGCAGACTCCTTGCAACTCTACAACACTGACACGCACGTAGCCCTTCCGACGGAAGCACCTGGTACTGGCGGTGCGGTGAAACAAAATGCCAGCGGTGAGAGTCAGGATTTCACTGCAATCGACTTATTCGCACACATCATCCGGACCTACCAGCTCTCCGGAGCCTGCTTTTCAAATGGCTGCTGGAGTCCCTCCACAAGTGCTGCTGTCAGGCGGCCTACGATGACTCCTTTCCGCACCTGCGTATCCCTCTCATCAACATCAAACACATGCAATGCAGTAACTTTTTCTCCAAAACCAACAACACCTACCGGCGTCACGTACTTTGCGCAGGAACAGAATAGCAATGGTCAGGACAATACAAGCTCTGCTCGCAATAAACCTCAACATATGACGCATCGGCTTCCAGGACTCCACTACATTCGGAGCTAGGGCAGATGCGCTGAATTGCTGGTTCCCACTACCGCGTTTGTGTCTCACGTAGATCCTGTGGATGCAGCGCGCCGGAGTTCGCACAATCCGGCAACTCCGCTGTGCAGGCCACCATAGCATTCGGCTGTTACCGGGGTTCCAGGTAACATCCGGAAAATCTACTTCACGCACGCATCGCCATCACCCCCGAGTGCAACAACTCCGTGAACTGGAAATGAAACGATCGTCTATGATGCAAACGGACCGCCCGGTATCCGGATACTCGAACCTATTCCAATGGCTTCGGTACGAATCGCTCCAGTCGGAGACAAAAGACGTTGCCAGTGGGGCAAAGTCAGCGGGAGCACAGTCCTTGTTCCAACAGTTTCAACAGCGGAGGGATGTAATTTCTTCCTCCGGCAACGACTCGAGCATGACTCGCCATTTATAAGAACTCTCTTTGCATGGAATACATGGGCCAGCCGTATGGTCCCGGTGATTTTGATCTGCGAAACTGTAACGGGAAAATACCCCGGTGAGGCCAACAATCCAAAGGCTTTGGCACACAGCCAGGTACAGTCGGCTGGTACTACAGCAGTAAACAACAACCTCGAGATGCCACACCGACCATAGTTCTGGTGAGCCGAGAAGCTATACGCTGGAAGCTGACCGGATCCGTCGAGTTCTCTTCCCGGCCATGACGCTCACCGCATGGGCAGGCACGAGTCGAAATCAGACCGGTACGCTATCGCATCCGGGGAGCTTTACAAACTATGATGCCTTGCGAACTCACTTCAACAACAGCCCATCGCCTCGAGCGCCATCGGGGTATAATATAGGCACCGACGCCAGCCGGAAAACACCGTTTCTTTTGTCAATGCCGATGGCCGCAGCATTGCTTCGCAATGGTCGCATCCATACTGGGTCACCACCAAGTTCCTTCACCTGCGACTTTATTGAGCCATGGACGAGTAATGATGCCGGACAGGTCACTGCCACTGTATGCCGAAAGATGAACACCGGTAGTTCCAGCAAGCCAATGGCGACCGAGTTCAGCAGCGACTGCTGGGCGATCGTCGCCTCATCCAGACCATTTTCCCAGGCGACGAGGGCACTGAAACTTGGTTCATAGTACCGATGGCAAGGTCCGTTCTCTGGTAATGATGTGCACGAAATGCAACGCCAAAGAGATTCTCCTACACGAACTACGACTACCTCGGTCGACTCATTGAATCAGAGAGCAGCACAGCAACGGAACCAATCCGTTTGTTCGAACCACATTCAACCGGATCTCCTGCAACCTGCGCGTGCTGAACGTCATTGACAATACCGGATTTACCGGTGTTTCCCGTGTGGTTGATGGTACGCGTTGTAACGAGTATAAGAGATCATCGCTGACTGTTCCGGGCGCCGGTTCGCCGGCTACTCAAAGCATCTTTAATGGTAAGGTGAGCAAGACAGAATGAGAATGCCCCAACGTGGTACTGCCAGCTACGATGAATACGGGCAGTTGGTGTGGATGAAACAGACGATCACTGGCCTGGCACGAAGTCCATAGACTATACCTACGACTTCTTTGGTAACGTGACGCAAGTCGCATACCAGGCTGGCCAAGCAGACAGTTTTATCATCACTATGAGTATGATATCAACAACAGGCTCGTAAAATGCTCCCGCACAAGTTTCGATGGGACGAACAAGACTTTTACAGGCGAAGTACCCGTGGCCACCTGCACGGCCCCTCTGAAACGTGTAGAAATTAAGGGCAATCTGCAGGAAATGGACTATGTGTGCTACTATTAACGGGGCACTCAAGTCAATCAACCACAGTGACGTAACCCAGGATCCGAATCATGACGGCACCGGCAATGGGTTCTCACCGATGTATTTTGGGCAGACATTCAACTACTATGACAACGACTACACCGGTGCGCTAACGATCCCGCCGGCTCGCCTCGACCGGCGTTGCTAATACAAGCAATGGCGCTATCAAGGCGCTGGAGTTGGTTCACCCCGGTAGACAATGGCAGTGCGAAGAAGCGCATACAGCTACACCTACGATAATCTGTATCAACCCAGGACGCACGGTTCGCTCCTGTTACCGACATTTCCAAAACAACGCTGCGGCAATTACGGAGATGCCTGATCGGGAAGCGGTGGTTTGACCCACGACAAGAACGGGAATGTCCAGGCCCCTGCTGCGTGCAGAGGTAGCATGGTGGTATCCTGGGGAACTATGTCACACCTATATCCACAACAAGCTGAAGTGAAGGTCCACGAAAAGATGTCGTACACTTACATAAACACTATCGGTCAGGATGACACAGCAGGCGTTGAAATCCCGCATTGCGACCATGAACGTGAGCTACAATGCATACGGGACTCGTCAGGGAGGTGCGTGATGGCACCAACAACCTTATGGTGAGTTGGCAAGCCCATGACGACCGCGGCAACAAGGTGAAGAAGACAGACCACACCCGCGGGACCGGTTCCAGGGAATACATTCTACGTGAGCGACGCATCGGGAAACACGCTGGCGATCTACGATCAGCCATTGCCCGGCGGAGCAGTGCAATTGACGGAGATACCAATTTACGGATCGGGAAGGATAGCACTCTACAAACCTGCAGCCCAACAAGTCGTTCTATGAGATGAACGACCATCTTCGGCAACGTCCGCAGTGATCGCCGCTGGTTACGGACACGACACGCAACGATGGAGAGCGAGACTGCAACGGCAGAAGATGCACAGTTTACGAATATGCTGCACCGCGGGTTGCATGGGTGAACGGCACCGTGACAATCGCCAGCGCCGGCAGGCAATGAAGCCGTGCGGCTGAACAGTTCGCGGCCTGCCGGACCGGGCATCAGCTTAAAAGTTTCTCCCGGTGACGTAATCACAGCGGGCGTAAGGCCGCCATTATTCAGCGGCGCTGCACGGACTGCAACAATACGTTGCCACTGAACACGATCGTGAATGCGGATTGCAGGAGTTATTCGGCGGCGTGAGTGGCGCACCGGGCGATCCGGGAAGGATCTTAATGATTTGGTGGCACTCAACGGTGGTTTGCTGGTGCAGCTGGAAGCGGAAGCAGTTCCATACCTGCGGCGTACCTCAACATGATCACTTTCAACAACCTGGATGTTCCCAATCCGTCAGAGTTGCCGATGAGTGCGATACCCATTACTGGCTGCGAACATGAGCAGCTCTGACGATCGCCGATCACGATCCCTTCGCCAGGCTATGCTTATATTTATGTGAACGACAACAGCAACAGCGCAACCCATGTTTACTTCGATGACCTGAAAGTGACGCACCTGCATTCACCGCGCTGGTGGCGGTTCGATTACTACCCATTCGGTTTGACGATGAGCGACAGGAGATAACCACCGAACCGTACCGGTCCGGACTACCAGGGACAGTTCAAAGCGAGGAGAGTCAGCCAGACAGGATGGAATGAGTTTGATTTGAGGATGTACGATGCAAGGTTTGGGAGGTGGATAAGCCCTGATCCGTATGGGCAGTTTGACAGTCCGTGAAGCGCGAGGCGATGGGAAATAATCCGACAACAGGAGTTGATCCCTGGGATGGTGGACTTAATATTGAGCGGGAGCCGCCCGCGCAATTCAAGGATAGCATCGAACCTTTCATTTAGCCAAAGCCCTATTCTCGCCCCGGTTAGCGCAGCGTCCGCCCAAAAGACGTGGTGCGAGTTCATCATCACGGGTGGCGGGTGATGAACGAACTTGAGGTCCGAAGCCAACGTTTTCGGACTCGACGTGCCATCGTTGGCGGCCGCGATGAGGCTGCCTGGGAGAGCCGTATCGACGCGCGTGGGAAAGTTGAGCCAATAAACTTTGCGCTCATCGGCCATCCGCATCGGACGGCCAGCTCTGCCCTGGCAGCGATGACCGGGGTTCGCCCACGCCACGCAGCCAGTCACGGGGCAACGGCGCACTTCGCCGGTCAGCGTCTGGATTCCAAAATAGACCCACGGTCCGGAGACGGCGATCCCCCCGAGAGGCAGCTCGCCTCGTGTACACCCAATCGGGGTCCGCCGAGAGGTCCCGCTTGGCACGACCGATCGCAAAATCGCCAGGCAATAGGTAGGCGTATTCGCCGGCTACGACGAGGGAGGGATCTGCTGCCTGTGCTGCGAGGAGCCGTTACCGTAGCTGAAAAGCGCGATGCCGGCATCGCGCATCCGCCGTGCGCACCGCTGAACGGAAGAACCGACGTGCCAATAGAGGTCGTCCTCCGTCACGAACAAGTGCTCGATGATGGCCGCGCGCGGGTCACCCCGCGAGGCGCGTCGCTGCAGCCGGTCCGAGGGCGTGCCAGGAGGGCGAGCTCGGGTGCTACCACGCCGCGCATGGAAGAAAACTTCAGACCCGAACACGGCGAGGACCCGAACGCCTCTCCTGAGCCAACGAAGATGAGCCTTCGTAAAGCGGTGTCGAACGTGAGGCACGATCCGAGATCGCACGACTTCTAAGGCGAAGCGACTGGAAGGGTTATCCGCGAAATTGAGGTAGAGCGTCGTTTCGTCGACATCGAAGGTCACAACGGGTGGCGTGCTCTCGTTAACGGTGACGGTGCCTCGACCTCGCGCTCGGCGTCGGGCGCGGGCGTCGGGCGCGGCGTTCTGGCCCAGATTCACGGCGCTGCCGTTGCCGCACGCGAGTGCGAGCCCCTCCGAGGAAGCCGACCAGCAGACTGCATAGAATCGCCATCGCATCGAGAAGCACATGAGCCAATCACCTGCGAACTATCGCTCCGGTAGTCGCAGCAATCGCCGCTTCGACCGAAGGCATGAGGGAGACTGTTCGGATAGCGAGCGCGAAACGCGGCCCCACGCTGAGCGCTTCGCGATAACGACTCACACCCACGAGCGCGTTGATCGCGAGCGCTTCGCGCTCTTCCGATAACGCTCCCGTAAGAAGCGACGCTCAGGTGACGTTCGACAAAGTCGAGCGCGCGCGCCGGCTCGCCCGCCGCAATTCGAGCACGGGCTTGATCGAGCAGCGCGCGCTCCTGCGCCAATTCCCTGGCGCGATTGCCGATCTTCGTGGTGCCGGAAGCGATCGCCGGCTGGCGGAACGATGGCCGGCACCTCCAGGTTGGTCGTGACTGCGGCAGGCGGGACGCCCACCGCGATCGAGCCCGCAGGGGCAAGGCTCCGGCAACACCTGGGGTTAGACGTCCCCAGCACCGCATGAACGATCGATCCGGCCGGCAATGAGCACGTCCCCGGCGGTGGTCCCCCACGGCGGCGCTGATGATGAGCGCCTGGCGCAGACCAGTGCAGGAATTCTCGATAGCCACGGTCGCGCAGCCTCCGCCGGTGCGCACGAGCATGGGAGCCGCGGTAGAAGCCGCGTCCTGCACGTCGCTCGCGTCGTCGACGGCCGCGACGTGAGACACTGCTGCGGCCGAAGCGCCTCCCGACGCCTGCAGCGCCCTCGTCACTGCCATCCGTACGCGAGCGCGCGCTTTCCTCCGGCACCGCATCTTCGGTCGACGCTTGGTGGAGCAACTCCATCGGATCGAAATCTCGGTCCCGCGAGCTCATCGAACTTCTCTCCGGCGTTGAAGGCGCGTCACCGCGCTGCGGAAGGCTTCGCGGCCGAGCCGCAGCCTCGGAGTAGGCCGCACTCAGCCCGATCCTGAGCGCGGCGACGTCGGGAATGGTGCAGCCGTCCATCTCGTGCAAAATGAGAACGGCGCGGTGGGATGGCTGGGCATCGCTCTGCAGCGCCTCGTGCACGACGCGCGTTCCTCCACTTTGGCCATGTCTCGTCGGCTGCGGGTGCGGGGTCGCTGACGTGGATCGCCTCACCGACGATTCTCCTTCCGGTGTCGGGCCAGGCGCACGTAGTTCGGAATCACGCCCAGGGCGATCCCTGAAGAGCCAAGCGTCGAAGCGGTCTTGCGGGGTCGTACAGCGAGAGTCGTGCGTGAACGCGGAAAATACCTCCTGCGACAGGTCCTCGAGATCGCGCTCAGCGACGCCGAAGCGCCGGAGATTGCCCCATACGTAAGCAAGGTGCTCCTCGAAGATCCGAGCGAACGGGGTGCCGCCGTCGGTTCAGCGTGTGAAGCCGGGGCCGAGTGAGCCGTCATACGACTAAGTTCGTGCGGTCTGCGTGGTTCCCATCAAAAAAGTACAGCGATAAGGCTGCTGCGGCTTCGACCGAGAGGGGGCGGGCGCCAGATTTCGCGCCGGGCCAGCTCGAACGAAGGGCGGGTCAGCGTTGCCCCGGTGCCCAAACAGCCGTAGGCTGAGCGGGCCGGTCAGCGGTAGAAGCGCGACCACACGCAGGCCGGTCTGCCGCGGGATAAAGTTGCGATTCCGTTCGTGGCTCTTGGACGTTGACGCCTTCGCCGCGAAAACGGCCCACCGACACCACGGCGCATGCACCCAGCCGCCCCAAGAAGGCGCACGGGACCAGCGAGCCGAAGAGCAGCGATATCTCAGCATACGATGAAGCGTCGCCGGGCTGCGGATTCGGCAGGGGTGCCGGTCACCTGTGACGGCCAACGCCCCTAGCCTCCCGGAACCGCTTCGACCCCGACGCGAACTCCCGGCGACAGTTGAGGCAATGCCCCCGATATGGCTGAAATTCCTAGGCTCGCCCTGAGCTTCACCGGCCAGGTGAAGGCGAAACCGATGCAGCCGGAGGGGCCTCGCGGTCCGTGTCCGAGCGGTCGACGATCGAGGCAGGGGAGGTGGTTGCCATGCCTGCCGCGGCGGCGGGCGCAGACGCTTCGGCGCGCTCGATGGACGGTGCTGTCGCTTCAGCGCGCCGCTGCTCATCGATCGAGGGTGATGGAGATCGCTGCTGGCAAGCGACGCGATGAGCTCACCGCAATCCGCCGCCGGTGCATTGAGCCGGCGATTTCTCTCGAACGACGCCCCCTTCATCGACGAGCGTCGTACGGGCGTAGCTGATGCTGCCTTTGCTCGATATCTCCGCGACGAGCTTTCCGCGGACGGCAAAGAAGGGATTGCATCCGAGGCGCTTACCGACCGCTTTTCGAGCGTTGCTTTATCCGGACATGCATCTGCTTTTCCCGATCGCAGGTAGACGAGCCCGTGATGGGAGCGGAGCCCCACGCGCGCCACGCGCACAGCAGCGTCGAGGCAACGACCATCCAAGCCAGGAGTCGCCGAACCTCCATACCCATTGGTACCGCGGCGCACGACGGGATGCATCACTCATCTCTGCGCACGCGAGGCCAGCAGATCGAGTGCCAAGAACGGCAAGAGCGCGGGAATCCCGACAATCCGCGAATGCGGTATTGCTGGCAAGCGTCGAGGCGCGCTCATCGCGAAGCGCGCAGAAGCAGCGACGATCTTCGGAGCGAAACGACAGATCCCGCCTCCCCGACCCATTCTCGACCTCGAACGCTCCCAACGCAAATTCGCCGCGTTTCTCCAGCGAAATTCCGGAGCGAGGGCAGTTCTCTCATCGATTGTAATGCGGATCGGATGATTGGACGGGCCGTACCACCGTCTGACAATTCAGGAGGCCGCTCTTATGCCGATTCGCCCGGTTGCTTTCACTGGCTTCGCGTTTGCTGCATGGGTCACCGTGGTTCCTGGCATGGGCTCAATCGCCGCTGCCGGCGGGCGCCGCGACATCGTACGAAGCCACCGTCTCCATGCGCCCGCCGCAGTACGCTTGGGGCGCCGATCCAGGTCGGGGCTGGAGATCACGACGAAGGAAAGCGGGCGCGCGCGATCCTCGACGCGCTCGCGTCACGCGAGCGCACCATGCTGACTAGCGAATGGGTACGGCGGGCTCATCGCCGGGTGCGACGACGCTCGGCATCGCGGCCGTCGCAGAAACACAAATGGAAAAATCGCCCGGCCCGTGGCTTTGATCTGGGAAGCTCGTTCATGCTCCACGGCGTGTCATCGCTCGCACCGCAGGGACCGCTGGAGTCGCTCGCCTCGCATGCCGAGACGCAATCGGACGCCGCCTCCCCGCGCGGGTTGGGAGCAGCTGCCCGCGCCGCACGTAATGACCGCCGCTTCGGCGGGTGGATAAGCATCGGGCTCGGCACCTGCGCCGCCGTCGCGGGAGCGAGCCTCGCGGCGGGAGCGGGCAACATGAGCTCCGAGACTCGCACGGGATGGTCGGTCGGGCCTCGTGGGGGAGGCGTGATGGCCGGTGCGGGCATCGCCTCGCTCATCATCCGATCCCCGGCCGAAGACGGGTACCAAGCGGCGTACGGAAGCGAAGCTCCGCCGCCCAACGTGGCGCGCGCGCTGCCGGGGGGCGGAGCGGTCAGCGTGAGCGGCCGTTTTTGAACGGACGTTCGCATTTTTCTGGTCGCCCGATCGAAACGTTGCGCCGCCTTCAGCGGGCGGACATTTGCGCCGCCAGCGCCGATTTGAACGTACCGCACCCTTTTTTCAACGAGGGGCTCGCCCGCCGGCCTTGCGCAAAGTAGATCCCTCTTTGCGAGTCGCGATCCGAAGAGCGCGCTTTCGGGAAAGGCGCGCTTCGGGGATCAAGCCATCGAGAAAGGCGGCATTCTTGATGTCACCGAAGTTCATGGGCATCGTTTCGTTGATGGTCGCTCGCGGCCTCCTCGGCGCAGGCCGAGCCCCACAAGAAGGGTAAGGCCAAGTCGAAATCCACCAAGGCGGAATCTTCTTCCTCTAGTTCAATGATGATCGGTGGCACTCCCCATCGTCCCTGCTGGCACCACCGTCGCCGCCGGTATCTTCCGCGCCGTCTCCCACGGATTCGAAACCGAACCCAACGCCACCGGAATCGGCGGCGCCAGCCTCGGCCGATACGCCACCCGGAAGCGGATGATGCGGCCCACTGGATCAACCTCCCGCCCATGGTCCTCTTTGGGCGTCCAGCCGCTATGGAAGGGCGGGCTGGCAATCGGAGGGCACGCAGACGGACCTCCGCAAGTATGGGGCGATAGGTTACCCATCGATCGAGCTGAGCGGCGGAGCTCTTTCCGCTCGCCAACGTCCGGTCGAAGTTCTTGCGGGGTTTGGTAATCACCTCGAGCTTCGCGCGCTCGTTCGGCTTGAATCCGACAGCTCGAAACTCGCGGCTTTCGCAGCCCAGGACATGCCCCCGGCCGAGACCACTTTCATGTTACGCCGCGGGCCTGCGTTATCGCATTCACACGAATCCGGAGAGCGAGACGCCCTTCGTCTTGGGAATTCTCGGCGAGCATGCGCCGATGGTTCTTCACTCACCCGGAGCTGCCGCTCGGTCCCGATCGCGAAGTGCCGACGGCCGACTATCGGATGGTGCGATTCGGCGTGGACGCCGGCCTCGAGGTCAAGCGAGTCACGTTCTATGCCGCCGGGTACTACCTGTAGCGGGTGATCGGTGCCCGCACCGAACACGCGGGAAGTCGACGCCGCCACGGATCCTTATCCCGGCAGCCGCGCCCGGCATGGGTGGCGAATTTCGCGGCGCGCTCGGGGTGAGGCTCGCGCGCCGATCGAGCTTCGGCTCTCCTTGAATACGCCATCATGCGCTTACCACACATCCGGACCGCTTCAGGAGGGCGCTCGCCGGGGCTGGGGTCCTCGATCTCGTATTTTGTCGGCGGGTTTGGGCCCCCACGTCAACTCTGCCGGAGCCGCAGCCCCGCGTCGCAGTAGCCTCCGTGCCGTTCGCTCACATCGCACGCGATGTTGCGCCAGAAGTTCTCGAGGCTTTCCGTGCCGCCGAACAGCGTCGTGAAGATGGTCGAGTCGGCCAGCAGGATGTGGCCGGCGCGCGCGGCCTGCGGCGGCATCCACAGCAAGAGTCGTGAACTCCTGATTGCCGGCTTCCGTGAAGGGATGCGGCCGGTCGAGATCGATGGGCTGCCGCGTCAGCACCTGCACCGTTTTGCTGTCCTCGGCGGTCAGCTGCGTAGTGCGGCAGGTGGGTGTGGAAGTTGAACGTGCGTGACGTCCTTGGAGCAGGCCGAGCGCGTCCAGAGTCCCGATCGACGATCAGCGGCGCGATCTCGTTCGTGCCCTTCGACCACCGCCGGGCCGGAGGCCGAACTTGATTGATGACCGGGACGTCGAGGCTCGCATGAGCGAGCGCGTGTACTGGCCCGAACCGCTGCTGACGCGGCACGAGCGCGGTCGCCGTGGTGCTGGTACTCCACCTGCCGCTGTTTCATGTCGGTGGTGAAGCCGACGTCGTGATGCGGCGCGAGCAGCAGGCAGCGTGCCCTCGCGCGTGAGCCACTCCCGGATAGCCTCGATCTCGCCCGGTGTCGGCCTCCTGCTCCGAGACAGAGGTGATCGAGATCCGAACACCATCAGCGTGTCGGTATCGGCGAGGATCCGTTCGTCGATCGGGAGCTGGTACCCGGCCTGGTCGATGCGCTGGTACACCGCGACCGGGTGGCCGGTCGCCTCGCCGGCGACTTCCTGGAAGCTGCAGCGTGGAGCGGTGAAACAGCTCCAGCGTACCGGCGATGCCCTGCAGGAAATGCATCTTGTTGCACTCGGCGGTCTCGTAAGTTCGGCCAGCGCGCGTCGACGGACCTCGGTGATCGTGGAGAAGCGGTTGTCCATCGCCGCGGTGATCGCGGTTGCGCCTCCCACGGATAGCTCCACGTCCAGTAGATGCTGATGCGGCGCTTGCCCGTCGCGTGCGGGCGCGGGACGTGGTTCTGGTTGTACGTGCGCGCCTGCGCGAAGACGTGCATCATGGCGTCACCTTTCTTGCGCCAGGGTCGCGCCGAGCGTAGCGGATAGCGCAGCGCTTCGAGTCCCGGCAGAAAGAAATAGGCGCCGCCGCGCACCGTGGTGAAGGCCGGCAGACCGCGTGATGGTCTTCCGGATCGGGCGCTTGGGGATCTTGTACTCGAGCGTGCCGTCCTGATGGCCGATGATCGGGTCGCGCTCGTTGCCGAGCTCGTGGAAGTTCTTGGTCGTTGACCCAGACGTTCTGCGCGAACTCGAATTGGCGGACCAGGCTCGCGCAGATCACGAACGCGGCGATGCCGCGCTCTACGCCGTCGTCGGGCGCACCTTCGGGCAGCGCGGGCCGTAGGTCGCGCCGCGGCGGATCATGCGGCGCCGGTTCATGTAGGCGGCCGTGTCGCGCGGGTTCATGCGGCGAATGTGGGAGCCGAGCGGCACGGCGTAGCCGTGCGGGTCCATGCTCTTTGTAGTTGAAGTCGTTGTTTCTGCTGCGGATCGGCGCCGAGCGCCGGGTCGTCCTTGTCGGGCGCCAGGACGAGCGGCGCGCCGCTGCGCCAGCGCCCCATGAGCTTTGCCGCCACGAGCTCCTGCTCCTCGGCCGTCTTGCCGTGTTGGCTTGCAAGAAGTCGCGGAATGCGCCCACGTGCTCCTCGCAGCCGGCGATAGGCCATGAAGCTGCCGTTGCGCGACAGGATTTCGGGCTGCGGTAGGTTGGCCGGGGGACCGTCTTCATCCGGGTAGCCGAGGATGAACTCTCCTGGCTTGAGCGGGCGCGCCGGAGCCCGGTGTCGGCTCGTCGCCGCTGACCTTCGATGACCGGCTGCGAGAGCCGATCGCGATAGCCGAAGTGGTCGTGGGCGTAATCGAACGGCGGCGTCGCTTCGAGATCCAGCGACGAGAGCACCTTCACCCCGTGGCACCGGGCGACGAGCTTCTCGTGCTCGGTCGTGACACCGCCCGCGCTCGGCGGCGTCGCGCGCGAACAGGATGACGATGGCATGCAGGTCGGGGCTGGCGAGGCCCTCCTACCCACTGGTCGGGGTCGTTCGCGCCCGTGTCCCCGAGCATCTCCGCCCGCGCCGCCATGCCCTGCTTGAACTCTTCCGGGAAACGTCGCGAGAGATGTCTCGTCCACGCCGAGCGCGCGCAGGCCGTTCAGCGTGAAGGCGACGGTGACCCAGCGGCTGTCCTTATCGACCGATGCGCGCGCCTGGTGTCGGCCGACTGCACCTTGTCGAGAATCGCGGCTCAGCCACGCGCGGCCGCCAGCCGGCGCTGTCGAAACGAGAGGAACTCGTACCGTCCCGTGAGCGCGGGCGCGCGGGTCAGCAGGATGTGCTGGATGTCGTCGAACTCGAGCATGCGAGACGCGCGCCGGTCACTGCATCTGGTCGAGCATTTCCGAGAACGCGGCCTTGAGCTTGAGCGCCTTCTTGATCTCGTCGGCGCTCGACGTACGGATATTCGCCGTACTCGAGGAAGCTCGGACACTGGTGCTCGCGCACGAACTTGATGAACGCCGGCGCGTTCGTCTTCCAGTCCTCCGGGAAACCTTCGAGGTTCTCGAACACCGTGTTGACGCCCGTAGCGTCGTGAACAGGGCCACGGCGTCCTCGGTGTACTTGTCGAAATCGGTGTCGAAGATGCCCTGATACATGAAATAGGTTTCGCCCTTGATGGGAAACAGCACCCAGCGCAGGTAGTGGAGCTTCAACACGGCCAGAGCAGTCCGGCATTGCCGGCGACCGCCTTCTCGAGCTTCTTCGCATACTCGTAGAAGGCGGGTTCTCGCCCGGGAATGATCTTGGCGATGATGGTGAATCCGTAGCAGGCCGGGGTCTTGGGAAAGACGGGCCCGTAGCGCCCCTCCTCCCGCTTGAAGTAGCCTTCCTTCGGCAGCGCCATCGCCGCCGGTTTATTCCAAACTCCGCCGCTCGGTGTGTTCGCCATCGTACCCTCGGGACGTAGTTAGGGCACACGACTACGACTAGCCGATAGAACACTCGACTCGAGGACACCGACTAGCTGCATCCGTTGTCGCTGCGGTCTTTATGGATGTCAATCATCGCAGGCTCCGGCCAAATGCGGATCAGAAATGAAACGCGACCGAGAATTGAAGAGAGTAAGCCTTGGTACGTCGCTCGGTTCGCGAATTCCTCGAAGAAGCGGATCCCTGCGCTGAATTCTTGCTCGGGAAACGTCGCGCTCGTCGCCAATCCGATCGGTGCGACCGCGTAGCGTTCGAGTGTTTGCGCCTCGGTGATGGATCGGTCCCTGTTTTGGCGGTGGTTTGCCGCTGATCGGGCCGGCCACGCCGACCTGAAGTCGCCAGTCGCCCGCGAACGGAAGCGCAACCATCACCGAGTAATCGAGATTGAAAGTGTCACCTGGCTGCGTGTCGGTCCCTTGCTGCGTGGTATGAATTCCGTACATCTCGTAGGAGGGACACGGTCAGCCGCTTGTCGTTCGTCAGGTGCCAGCGTCTGACCGACGAGAACGCTCAGCGTCCAGTAGCCTGAGCCGACGTTGTCGCCGCTCGCGCCGGCAGCAGAACCGCCCGGTGGGGTGCCAGGAAGTTTCAGCGCGCGCAGCGCAACGCGCTCGTTGTTCCAGCCGAGGATCAACGGCAGGAAGTACGAGTCGGCGAGTCCGGCCCCGCCGCTGATCTTTCCGCCGGGATCGGAGGTCAGCTCGTTGCGCGCAAAAGGCACCGTGACTGCCGCGGAGTATCGAACGCCGCCCAGGATCTCCTCGCTCACCCAGCTTGAACGAGTTCAGATCCATCAGCACCGTGTTGTAACCGGTGACCGGCAGCGTGGCCCCGCCGTCATCCTTGGCCTGGTCCCGCGAATAGAAGAGCAACTGCTCTGAATGCTGAAGCCCGCGGCCGCGGTGCCCCGGAATTGACCGCGCTCATCCCGAGCGGATACACGCCCCGGCTTTGTGCGCGCACCAGCGAGGAGCCCAACAGCACGCCAGCCGCCGCGCAGATGCCGATCCGTCGCGGTGTCATCGGCCGCGGTCCGGCCTCCCTCACCGAGCCCCCTGACCGCGCATGATTTACCGATGCCCCGCGAGCCGGTTCGTGCTTCTTGCCGCACGAAAAGTAGATCCCGAGCCCCAGCAAAGCCAGATCCCGAAGCGCCACCAGTTCGAGGCCGGGCAGTCCGGCCATCGAGCAGAATGCAGCAACCCGCCGACAAGAGCGGCGTCACGGGATAGCCCGGAACGCTGGAACGGGCGCGGGCGGTCGGGCCTCGCGCAGGCGCAGCACGATGACGCCGACGTGACACCAGCACGAATGCGAACAAGGTCCCGATGTTGGTAAGCTCGAGCGCCTGCGCTTCGGTCAAGAGCCGACGGCGCCAGCGACGACGACCGCGCCGGTGATGACGGTGCCGACGTACGGCGTGCGGAAGCGAGGGTGAACGCGGCCGAACGCCGAGGGCAGCAAGGCCGTCGCGCGCCATCGCGAAGAAGATGCGCGGCTGGCCGAGCTGGAAGGCGAAGCAGCACCGCCGTCATCGCCACCACGGCGCCGATGGCCATGAACGAGGCGAGCTGTCGGAACCCGAGCAGCTCCAAGGCGTGGGCGAGCGGGTCGGCGGTACCGAGCTTCTAGTAAGGCACGAGCCCGGTCAGCACGGCTGCGGTCGCGATGTAGAGCACCGTGCAGATGATGAGCGAGCCGATGATCCCGCGCGGCAGGTCCTTCTGCGGGTTGCGCGTTTCCTCGGCCGCGGTCGAGACCGCGTCGAACCCGATGTACGAAAAGAACGCGATCGAGGCGCCGGTCCAGACGCCTTTCCAGCCGTTGGGGCAAACGGCGTCCAGTTCGCTTGGTCGACGAAGAAGCTGCCGATCGACGATGAAGACGAGCACCAGCAGCACCTTGAAGATCACGATGCCGGGCGTTGAAACGCGCGCTCTCCTTCACGCCGATGACGAGCAGGATGCTGAGGAGCGCCGTGATGAGGAATGCCGGCAGATTGAAGGCGACCACGAAGTCGCCGATATGCGGCGCCACGGCGGCGATCTCCGGGCGTTTTCGCGGCGGTTTGAAGGTCGGTGGCGAGCCACGCCGGAAAATCGACCCCAGGGTGCCGCGCAAGAACGAGCGCAAGGTAGTCGGCCCAGCTCGCCGCGACGTAGATACGTTGCCGACGGCGTATTCGATGGTGAGGTCCCAGCCGATGATCCACGCCACGACTTCGCCGAACGCGATGTACGAGTAGGTGTAGGCGCTGCCGGCGATGGGAACCATCGCCGGCGATCTCCGCGTAACACATCGCCGCGAACCCGCACGCCACCGCGGTGAGGAGATACGACAGCATGAGCGCCGGGCCCGCCGCCGAGCAGCCCGTCGCCCCCGCCGCCGCTTGGCCGAAGCTCGCGAAGATGCCGGCGCCGATGACCGCGCCGACGCCCAGCATGGTGATGTCGAACGCCCCGAGGGGTCCTCTTGAGCGAGCGTGCTGCCTGTATGCAGCCTCGCCGAGCATGTCGGCCGCCGACTGTGCGCCGGAAGAGATCCCAGGTGTTCATCGGCGCGCCACCCTGCCGGGCCCGATCAAGGACAGTCAAGGTTATCGAGAAAGTCAGACGGTAAAAACGACCCGTCGGCGGACACTCCGCGTCCACCGCCATGAGATAGACCACTTGGCTTGCTGGGCTCGTCGCGCGGTGCGTTACTCGACGCCGTCGACTTGCGGGCAAGGGCCGCCCTGATAAGGGCCGTTCTTGAGCCCCAAGGCCCTGCCCTCCTCGTTCCGCTGGCGGTCACCGCGCTGGCATTCGTCGCCTTCTTGGCGTGGCATTCCGATGCGGGCCTCGCCGCTGGCGCAGCGCCGCGACGATCCGGCCACGGACGCCGGCGCGCCGACCGCTTGTCCAGATCGCCATCGGGGCGGTGACCAACTTTTTCGACACGCTTCCGGCATCGGCCTGTTCGCGACCACGACCTACCATCTTCGCTTCACGAAGATGGTTCCCGATCGCCTGATTCCCGGCACGCTCAACGTCGGACACGCGTTCCCCACCTTCGTTCAGCCGGCCGTTTACACGCAGATCATCGAGGTCAGCTTGACGACGCTGGTCCTCGCGATCGCCGCCGCGCGTGGCTGGAGCACGGCTGGGCGCCGGCGTCGTGGCGCGCTTGGCCCAAGCAAAAGATCCAACTCGGGATGGGCCTGAGGCGTTGCTCGCGTTCGCCAGCGACTGCTCGGTGGCGAGGGTGCGTCAGCTTCTGCCCGCGGGCGGTCACGCGCAGTCGAGCTGTCCGGCGGGCTGCTCGCCGTGGGGCTGGTGGGAAACTCTCATCTTTGGCGCGCTCATGACCATCGGCATCGGTGCGTACGCGCCGATCAGTGATTCTGGTCTCGGATGCTGGGCATGGACCCGACCACGGCGTTCCCCATCACGATGGCCTCTGCGCCTTCTCACGCCGTCGCGAGAGCGCCGCAACTCATTCGCCACGGATCCTATGCGCTGCGCCCGGCCCTGGGGCCTCGCCCTGGGGGCATGCCGGCGGTCCTCGCGGGCCGCGTTCATCGTCAAGTCGATGTCGCTGGACACGGTCCGATTCTCGTGGTCCTGGTCGTCGGCTACACAGCCGTCACCTTGCTGCGGGCCGCGACCCGTGAGCAAGTGGGCGGCAAATCGGAGGATGCTCCGGACCGGCGTAGGCCCCGAGGAGAAACAAGATGGAAACCCGCTCTTCGCCACCAAGTCCGTTGACGAGTTGATTGCGCACGCCGAAGCAAGGGCACGGACTGAAAGCGCCGCTGACGGCGCTCGACCTGGTCATGCTGGGCGTCGGGGCCATCATCGGCACCGGCATCTTCGTGCTCACGGGTCGTGCCGCCGCGGCGAAACGCTGGGCCGGCCGTCGCGCTTCGTTCGTCATTGCGGGCATCGCGTCGCGGCTTCGCCGGCCTCTGTGCTACGCGGAGATGGCGTCGATGATCCCATCGCCGGCAGCGCGTACACCTACTCCTACGCGACCATGGGGGAGCTCGTGGCGTGGATCATCGGCTGGGACTCTGATCCTCGAGTACTTGCGTGGCGCCGCCACGGTCAGCGTCGGCTGGTCGGGGTACGTGGTCGCGTTCATCAAGCACACGTTCGGCGTCGACCTGCCCAAAGAGGCGGACCAACGCACCGGTGGTCTGGAACGAAGGCGGCCTTCCAGCTGACCGGCGCCATCATCAACATCCCGCCATCATCATCACCCTCGCGGTCACCGCCATCCTCGTGGTCGGCATCAAGGAATCGGCGCGTTTCAACACGGCCATCGTGCTTCGTCAAGGTCGTCGGTAGTGCTGCTGTTCATCGCCTTCGCGTGGCGCTTCGTCGAACCAGGACAACCGGCACCCGTTCATCCCCGAGTAGACCAGGGCCACCGTTCGGCAAGTACGGGTGGTCGGGGATCTTTCAGGGCGCAACCATGGTGTTCTTCGCGCTACATCGGTTTCGACGCGGTCTCCACGGCGGCGCAGGAAGCGAAGAATCCGCAGAAGGACATGCCGATCGGCATCCTCGGCTCGCTGGCGGTGTGCACCCTGCTTTATATCGCGGTCTCCACTGATCCTGACCGGCGTCGTGCCCTACCAGCAGCTCTCGGTCCCTCATCCCATGGCGGTCGGCATCGCGGTCAGCCGGGATCGGCTGGCTCGAGACTGCGGTCGAGGTGGCGCCATCGCCGGCCTGTCGTCAGTCATGCTGGTCATGCTCCTCGGCCGACCCGCATCTTCTTCTCGATGGCGCACGATGGGCTCTTTCCGCCGGTGGCCGCCAAGAATCCATCCGCGCTTCGGCACGCCACACATCACGACCATCGATCACCGGCGTCATCTGCGCCGTCGCCGGCAGGCATCCTGCCCATCGACATCCTGGGCGAGCTCACCAGCATCGGGACCTTTGTTCGCATTCGTGCTGGTCAGCATCGGCGTCCTGATCCTACGCCTCAAGCGGCCGGACATCCCGCGCGCGCCTTCAAGAGTGCCTGGCGGCCCGTACATCAGTACCCATCTGCGGCGCTCTCACCTCGGGCGTCCGCATGTACACAGCCACCACCCCGACGTTGATCCGCCTCTTCGTCGTGGATGGCGATCGGGCTCTTGATCTACTACGGCTACGGGCGCAAGCACTCGGTGTTGCGAGCGAAGCTCGGCACGGCCGGCGGCTCGGCGCCCGGATCGGTCGCTGCGTAATATCGTGCTTGTCATCGTGAGGCGCTACGCTCCTCCATCATGATCGCGCCGCTCCACGGTCGATGTGCATGCAGCTCGGTTCGCATCGAGCTCTCACCGCCAACGATCTTTGCGTCCCATTGCCATTGCGAGAGCTGTCGTCGCGTGCATGCGGCACCGTTCGTGGCATGGACCGCCGTTCCGCGCGCGCGGCTTTTTCGGCTCGTCGCGGGCAGCGCCGACATCACGGAGTACATGTCTTCACCCGGAACGGTCCGCGCGTTTTGCCGTCAATCGCGGCTCGTCGCTCTTTATCGCGCCGATCAGAGCGCCTGACCGGATCTACGTCCCCGGTGGCGATCCTCGACGCCATCGATCGGCCCCTCGATTCTCACGTGAGCTACGAGGGAACACGTGCCGTGGCTGTCCGGCGTACACGCTGCCGTGCTTCGTTGGAAAATCAGACGAGCCTATGGCCGCCTTTGCCTATGTGAGGCGATTGCGTACGGCGCGCGTCTCGACGCGCGTAGTCTTCAAAAGATCGACGCCATTTTTTTGCGAATAACATCGTCGATCGAGCCGGCGACTCATCTCGTCGGAAAAGCGCGATCGCCGACGCGCGCACACGCCGTACGCCTCGCGACGCGACGGGATCGCGCGTGAGAAGCGATGCTTCTCGCGCTTTAGTGACGGTGCGCGCGCGTTCGCCTCGAAGCGGCTCTTATTGGCGCCGCGCATGCGCGAAACACGCTCAACGCCAAACTTGCCAAACATTGTGCGTCACAGGCTGACTGCATCGCTGCCACTGAAGCGGAAATAACGACGCGCTGGACAGATTCCACACCGCCTCGCACGCGGTCACGACGCTGTAACCGACTAACAATTCATTTTACATGGGCATGCGCGAAGAGTTAGACGTATTATGAAGCTCCATTCAGGAAGAGCACCGTCTTCTTACCAACAGGTAGAAGAAATGAAACCAGAGTGCACGGGGTCCCTTCGTGTCGTCGGCGCTGCTTCGCGAGTCCGCTGGCGCGCGCTGCCTGGCGAATCTCTCTCTTGGCGTTGAACGTCGCCGCGATCGGATGTTCCGACACCGCCACGCAAACGGGCGGCACGAGAACGACCGGGGCCACGCAACGGAAACACGACATCGGGCGGCACCGGCGGCTCGTCCACGGGCACCGCCGACTCGGGCGGTAGCACGACCGGCGGAACCACGACCGGCGGAACCACGACCGGCGGCACGACGGCGACCGGCGGCGGCGGGTGGCGGAACCACGACCGGCGGAACCACGACCGGCACCGGCGGCGGTACGACGGCGTGGCACCACGACCGGCACCGGCGGAACCACGACCGGCGGAACCACCACGACCACGGGCACCGGCGGCGCGACCGGCGAACCACGACGGCGGGACCGGTGGCGCAACGACGACCACGGGCACCGGCGGTGCGACGACGCGGCACCACCACGACCACGGGCACCGGCGGTTCGACCGGCGGAACCGGCGGTGGAGGAGGTACCGGCGGAGGAAAAGCCGACGCGGGCTCTCCGACGCAGGCTCGATGGGTTGCAATCTCAACACCGGGTACGCCGGCGACGATCAATGCATCTTGCCCCCGCCTCCCGACAAAGGGCTTCAGCTCCACATCGGTCCCACCAACTACACGAGCCCGGAGGCCCAGTTCATCCTGGCGATCGGGGCAGGAAGCGACCACCGACTTCCAGGGCGCGCCCTCTCCGAACACGACGCAGGCTTATCTTCTTCTACCGTCAGTAGTAGTGATGCGTCCGGTGGCTCACCACGTGATCATCACGGCGCCGAACGGATCAGACGTGGGGCGGCGCATCGGCACCGCCAACAAGTCCGAAGATTATCCGACGGGCGGTGTCATCGCGCCCGAGGACAAGAACGTCGGCATTCCCATCGCGCCGAACACGCCGATCAGCGTCAGCTTCCACGCCATCAACACCACCACCAAGCCGCAGATCCGAGAGATCTGGGTCAACTTCTGGTACCGCGATCCGGCCGAGGTCACGCAGCCCGCCACCGAGTGGTTCGAGACGGGCAACACCACGTTCGCGATTGCGCCGCACACGAAGACGACGGATCGGACCGACCACGTGCACTGTTTCGGGCAATGGTCGCTTGCTCTGGGCGTACGGCCACCGTCATGCGAACAACACGCGCTTCTTGATGACGCGTATTCGAGGGACGCAGCGCGACGTGATCTACGACGCCAACAAGTGGGACGAGCCGTTGCTGCTCGACTACAGCAGCACCGTCACCAACAAAGCTCCCGACCCGGCCACCGGCGGCGAAGGCGGGTGGAACGGCATTCTCGATCTCATGACCGGCGACAAGATCGAGTGGACATGTGACGTCAACAACACCACCGACGGCACGCCCGCTTCACCAACAACACCTACACCGGCGAGATGTGCATCATCGACGCCGAAGCGGTGACTTCGACCTGCCAGTAGCCGGAACGCGTCAGGGTTGCCCGGGCACCCCGGCAATCGGCATGGAGTCGAGCGGTGATGCCCCCGCGGGCGGCGCCCGTGCCCAGGTTGCGGCCGCAGACGAAGAGCGTCTTCGATCCGGGCCCGCCGAAGGCGCAGTTGAGGGCCACTGCGGGCAGCGCGATCGTGCCGAGCAGCGCGCCCCGGGAGCGATCACGGCGATCCCGCGCAGCACCGGCCACCGGAGAGGTTACCGCCGGCGGTCGACGGTCGTGCCGTCCGGAATCGTGAGACCTCCCGCGAACATTCGGCTTGTTGGCGAGCGATCCATCGGCGGTAACGTCGAACGCCGCGACCTCGGCTCCTCGACGTGTAGGAGACGTACAGCGCTCGCTCGTCGGGCGAAAGCGATGCGCCGTTGGGGAGTCGTTGGTAGCGTCTTCCAAGTAAAGCGCCCCGTCGGGGGTCGTCGAAACACGCCCATGTACCCGAGCTCCTGGCCCCGGCCGGACCGTTCGTGCCGTCGGATGCCGTACGTCGGATCGGTGAAGTAGATGGTTCCGTCGGAGCGCGGCACGAGATCGTCGGGAGAATTGCAGCCCGGCTCCTTGATAGCGGTCGGCCAAGGTCACGACGCTCCGATCCGGCCATCTGCCATACGTCGCGCGCGCCGAAGCCGGCGACGAGCCACCGACCCTGGGCATCGATGGCGAGCCCGTTGGCGTGACCGGAGCTCGCGAAGGCGATGTCGAACGCGCCGGGCGGCGTGAAGCGATGGATCGTGTCGCCGTCGATGTCGGCAAAGAAAAGGACTTGCTGGCCGGGATCCCAGACCGGTCCCTCCGTGAAGAGAAACTGGTTGGTGATCACCACGGGGTTGCCGATCGATCCAAAGTCGAGGTCGGGGATCACCACATCGTCGGGTGCTCGTCGGGTGTCGCCGCCTGGTGCGATGTCCGGCGCGCCGCCGTCATCGACGCCCGAGAGATCGTCCGACGCATCGAGGCTCGACAGAGACTCTGTCGCAGTCGAGCCACCGCAAGCGCCGGTGAGACCGTTACGGCCAGCGGCGGCCACCATCTTGCTGTATCGCCCATCACGCGGCGTGTCAGCTCCCTCGCACGCGGGCAAAACACCTCGCACGCGAGGAGCACGCGGTGTTGGGCACCCTCTATCACGTCCAGGTCCGGAGCGGACGCCTGCCAGCGTCGAACGCTTCACCTCGAAGAAAAATCCGACATAAAACCAGACGTTGGGAGGCATGTTTTCGTGGTGCCGCCCGCGATGTCGCTTCGGTAATTACCGCCAAAATCAGGCGAGAAGTGAATCCATCGTGAACCCGGAACGTCCTTGACGAGGCGCCTTGCGGCTGGCGGTGAATGGCCCCTCAACCAGCCGTGACATCGTTAGCGATCGTTCGAGAAGCGCCGGCGACTCGGTAAGGAGGTGTACGCGCCGTACCGTTTTGGTAGGGCGCGTCGGCCTCGATCGTTCTGGCGCGGTCGGCTAAGGCGGAGGCGATTACCGTTCCTATCCGGCTCCAGGCCGAGCTCCTCGCCAAAGTGGTCAGTTATGATCGGAACTTCGAAGCGCGCACGGGGAACGCGTGCGGACGCTGCTCCTCATCAAGCAAGGCGATCCCGAATCGGGTCGCGCCGCCGTCGAAATGAAAGAGCGCGCTTTCTTCGCTCGAAACCATCGGCGGATTGCCGCACGAAGAAGAGCTGGCGACCTATTCCGATGCCCTGGCGCTCACCGCAATGTGCCGAGAGCGCAAGGCTTCCATTCTCTACGTCGCGCCCGGATTCTCGCAGCAGAGTGGACACACTGCGCGAGAGCATGGGAGTGCTCGAGCCTGCTCACCGTCGGGAAGCATCGCGGAGTACGTTCCCAATGGGATCGTGCTCGGCTTCGATCTGGTGTCGGGGCGATCCAAGCTGCTCGTGAATCTGACCCAGGCGCGTCGCCAGCGCGTCGAATTTCGCGCCGAGATTCTCAAGCTGACGAGGGTGTACGAATGACGATTCGCGCCAAGCGCGGGCTCGCCTTCGTCGCACCCCTCTTGGGTCTTCTTTCCAGCGCGACGGCTCGCGCCACCGATGACACCGGCTCGGACGTGCAGGCGGCTGCTCGACGAGAACATCGTCACCACCGCGTCGAAGTCGCTCGAAACCGGCACCGCCGCGCCGGCGACGTCGACCAGCATCACCGCCGAGGATCTGCGCCGTTTCGGCATCCATCTCGCTCGACGAGGCCATCGATTTTCTCTCGCTCGGGGTGGTGACCGCCAATCCGCTGCGCGACCGCGACATCGGTTCGCGCGGCGTCCTCATGGCCGGCGATCACGGAAACCACATTCTCCTGCTCGTCAACGGCCACGCCGTCAACGAGCCGCTCTACGGGAGCGCGCAGTTCGGGCGCGGGCATGGGGTTCCCTTCGAGATGATCGATCATCTCGAAGTCGTCATCGGACCGGGCTCGGTTCTCTACGGCTCGAGCGCCATGTTCGGCGTCATCAACGTCATCACCAAGCGCGCCAAGGACTTCGCCGGCACGCACATCATCGGCGAAACGGAAGTCGGAAAGTCCTGACCGCGCCGCGGCCGGCGCCGGGTACCAGCTCGGCCGCGATACGGAGATCACGCTCGGGGTGGGCTACTACGCCCAGAAGGGGCCGACCTTCAACTTCGGGCCGCAGAACTTCGGCATCGACGAGCGTGCTCTGGTGCGCCCGTCGTCACCACCTACAAGGGGCCCGCCACGGGCGTTTGGCAAGGCAAGGCGCGCGAATCCTACTACACGTATGTACCTGGCGCGCTCCTCCGCTTCTCGAGCGGCAACCTCGAAATCAACCTGCGCGGCACGACCTACAAGCGCTCGGCGCCGTACGCCGCTTACCTCTCCCCGTGCCGGGCGACTTCGACTATCCGACAACTACGATCTCGATCGTTCGGCGTCGGCCGACATCGCGTACCGCGATTCGTCCGTCTTCCAGTGCTGGAACTCTCGGCGCGCCTCTACGGCGACACCTTCGACACGCAGAAGATTTACACGACCTCGACGCGATCGGACTGCATCTACGGCGACACTGCGCCGTGCCTCTTATCACTTGATCGGTATCTCCCAGTGGGCGGGCACCGAGGTGCAGGGGTCCTTCAATTGGCTGCAGGACTCGAGCCTGGTGACGTTGGTCGGCGCCGACGTGAGGATCGTCAGCGTGCAGGCCAAGCAGGACGTGCAGAACGCCGACACGCATCGCCTATCGCGAATCGTCCAGCAACGTGATTCCCGTCCCCGGCAAGGACAAGCTCGAACAGGTACTCGGCGCCTACTTGCAGCAGACCTGGACGCCCGCCCCGTGGCTCGCGCTCAATGCCGGCGCGCGTGTCGACGCGCAGCGATCGGTACGATCCCGTGGTATCGCCTCGCTTCGCCGCCAACTTGGGCGTGTGGCACGGGGAACCCTGAAGCTCATTTACGCCGAGGCGTTCCGCGCCCCTTCCTGGAACGAAGCGCAGTCGAGTAACGTCAACCTGCTCGCCGCCGACGACCTGCGCCCCGGAACGCGTCCGTTCGGTCGAAAGTCGCTGGAACAGAAGCTCGGCGCGCAGCGGGTGCTCTTCGGCGTGTTCCGCTCGTGGTGGACCGACCTCATCGATCTGCACCGCATCACCCGCGGAGGAGTACGACCGTTGTTGTCGGCCGAGGGGAAACTGCCGTCCCTCCTCAGCTTCAGCGCGCAGCAGTACCGGAACATTTCTCCATCGACAACATGGGGGTCAACGCACGCGTCGAAGGGAGCGTCGGCTCGGGCAAGGTGCGCTACGGCTTGAACGCGACCACCGCCTTCACCAGCTCTGGCACGATCCCGAGTACGGCGCTTCCCACCCGCCGGTGGTGACGCCGCAGATGTTCGGTAACGCGCGCGTCTCTTACGACTTCGGCGAGCGGTATCCGGTCATCGGCCTCGCCGCGCACTACGCCGGAAAACGGCCGGCCGCCCGCGCCTTCGAGAAGTATTTCACGCCGCCACCCTACGTTGGCCCACAAGTGGAGCTGCGTCTCACCATCTCCGGACCTGTACCCGTCCTGCCGGGTCTCTCGTACCGCGCCAGCCTCGATTACGCCTTCGCCGATAAGGCGCCGTATATCGTCGGCAGACCGGTGGACAATCATAACGACCCTGACCGCACCGTACGCGCAGTTTGCGCCGGTCGACTCTCTTCCGGGGGACAGTGGGGCTGCAATACGATTTTCTGCCGTAGCGCCGTTAGAGAGAAGAAGAACCGATGCACCACGCGCCGTACCCTTGTCCTTCGCCGCTACATTCGCGACTTTGGTGGGAGGTTGTCTCGACGTCGCCCGTCACCGTGCAGACGCCAGGATGCCGGGCTGGTCATCGAAGCGAGTACCGGTGGGGACGGCGAGACGCCCGTCGATGCTTATGCACACCCGGAGTGCCGCGCCTGCATCGCGGCCGATCCGGTGCCGGGGCCAGGATGCGGAGACAAGCTCGCCAACTGCGTCACCGGGTGCCGAGCATTGCATCGACATCTACGAATGCGCTTACGCGCTCGGCTGCGTGACCAAGCCTACGCAAAACGAGTCCATCTCCTGCGCGCTTCCTGCGCGGCCGCGCTCAAGATCACCAACGTGAACGACCCGTCGATCCAACTCGCTATCCGCTTGACGGAGTGCTTTCACAGCACTTGCAAAGAGAAATGCGAAGTCGCCGACGCCGTCGAGATCGGCGTTGCGCGAGTATCCGCGCGCTGAGAACCCGCGAGGCGAACGGGACGAACGGCGCGGCTTACGAAGCCGCTTGACGAGGTGCCGCCGACTCGGCTCTATGACCTTTCATGGGAGACTACGTCGTGCCGTGCACGTCTTCGCGTTGCTTGCCGGCGTGTCCGCTTGCGGCCACACGCGCACGGGAGTGCTCAACGGTCGCTGGGTCGCGGTAGGGGGACCGGACGGCGCGTTCGGCCGGCATCGCCGCGCCGCCCACCGCCGCGCGCCCCCTCGCCGTGAACGCGGCGCCTCCCGGTTGCTTCGACAGCGCGACGCTCGACGCCGAGTTCGGCGCACGCTGCGAGTGAACGAGCCGGAGGCGGCGGGAGACTGTCCGTGACCGACGAGGTCCCCATGGGGAACAATCCGACGCCCGGCGAAGTGCGCTGGTACTGCGATCGGCGCACCGTGGTGCGTCTCGTCATCGAACGCTGCGGCAAGACCAACCAGTTCCGCGTCCGCCAGGTCGCCGTTTCGATCGACGGGTAACCGCTGATGCCGGCCTTCGACCAAGTCACGTCCGAGTTTGCGCAGCTCTTGGGGCGCAAACAAGCTGGCCTTGCAAGCGACCGACGTGCGCGTCGTTTTCAGCTCCGCCGGTCATCGACACACCGATCTTCGCCATCCCCGACGTCCACCCTGCAAGGGCGACGAGGGCGACATTTTTCTGAACGGCACGCCGGAGAAAGCGACCGCCCTGGCCGGGACCTTGCCGCGCCATCTTCGACTATCAGGAGATGCACCCGCAGTCGTCGCGCGCCATTCAGCTCGGCGATTGTTCGACATCTGGCGCGTGTGCGGCGAAGATCCGATGAGCATGGCATTCGGCGCCATCGAGAACGCACCGCCTTCGCGGGAGATTATCGATCTCGACGCCCGCATCGGTCTTGCGCACATCATCGGCAACCACGACGCGGGCTTTCTCAACGCCGTGCCCAATCGGCGCTCGGCGCAAGCCAGCCTCTTCCGGCTCGGCTTCTGGCTCGGCCACAACGTCTACGCGCTGCACGGCCACCAGACGTCCATCGCCCCGCCGCCGAACAAGCGCTTCGACGAGGTGGTCGTCCACATCGCCACCGTGCTCGGCAGCTTCATCCCCGGCGTGACTCGGGTGCAGGAGTTCATCGACAAGCAGCAGATCGTCGACGAGCTCAAGCAGTGGCTGCGCGATCTTTTTACCGGCAGCCGAGGACACCGGCCCACACCTGCGGCCGCGCGACAGGAGCAACCTCCCCGCGAACCTCAAAGCCGGCGACTTCGTGGTCCGCGAGGACCTCGATGCGCCTCGTTTCCATCGCTCATCAGGTCGAGCAACTTCCCTCGCAGGGCGCGCTGCCGATCTGCTGCTGGTCGGGCATAGCCACGTTCCTTGCGCGTCGTGGTCCGACGTCGGTGGTCGACCGGTCGCCGCCGTCGACGCTGGCGCGTGGGTGTACGGGCAGTCCAACATCGCCATCGCGCGCCGGTGACGACCGTGGCCGTCTTCGACGTCGTGTAGACGAGCGGGCGCCCACTTTCGGGACACCCGGTCGCGAGTGCGGATCGATCGCCGGAGAACGAGGCGTCCGACCCGTACACCTGACCGGCCGAGTGACCGGGACCTCGACGATGGCCAACTGGCTGGATTTTCATCGAGCAATTGCGCCTACAACCGTTCGTCGCCGATGCGGCGGCGTCGCGAACCAATGGCCACGTTGCACCTGGCGGATGGACCGTGATCGGTCGATCACAGTCGGCACAACGGCCCGCAAGTTTTTTGCGGAGCCGCGACCCGTTCCGAACGGTCCTTTGCCCCGGCGGCGCCAGCCGGCGCTCCGGTAGGATCTGCGGCGGGCCAACCCCACCCGGGAACCCGGCTGTGGGCGAGGAAACGCGCCCTTACGCCGCCAAAGGAGGCGTGGTCCCGTCGTGGGGCGTGCGCGGGCTCGACTCGGGCCGTCATTCGGCGTCTGGGGGTCGTCGTTGGAGACGGCGGTTGCCGCTTTCGGTGCGCTCCCTTGGGTCCATCGGCGGCCGAGCCAAGTCATGTCGATTCCCTGCCTGCGAAGGTCGGCAAGGAGCAAGGGAACAGCAGGATCCCACCAGGAACCAGCAGAACGGCAATCCACAGAGCGGCTCTTCGGTAATCGAACATGACGGCGGCACCTTTCATTGTTGCACGTTCCGTACCCAGCGCACGGCGCTCCCGGAGCTGGCCACGCGTCGCGGGCAAAAAACCGAAGCAGTCGCCGCGGACTAACGTTCGATTTTCGGGCGACCGAGCCGTCGGAGCGTCGCGTGGATGCGCGACACCTGGTGCGGCGCAGCGTATGACAGTCCAAGACGCACGCCTGGCGCCGCCAAGGCGTGGAACGCAGGGGCCGCGCCACCGCACGCCCCGCGACGGCGCCGGGCGCGCGAGCCGGCGGCCTAGGTGGCGGTCTCGACTCGAAGGCCGCGACCAAGGCGCGCGCTTCGACGATGTTGTCCTCGATCGGAGCAGTAGGTCCATCCGCCGTAGCGGCCAGCGGGGTAGACGCCGTGCCCGTTGAGGATGCTGCTGTCAGATGCGCTGCGTGCTCGGCCAGCGAGACGCGCGTGATGATGCACGTAAGCGGGATCCATGAGGACAGAGTGGTGGGCGACGAGCTCGTGATCGGTGATCACGCCTTCGGTCCGCAGATCGTCGAGCACGCGTGAAGCGCGCCGATCGACGTCGACCGACCGCGTCCCTGCGCGTAAGCCGACGCTCGACGTAGAGGCTCATGCGATCGTCGGTGTCGAAGATGTTGTCGTAAAAGCCGACGCGGTAGAAGGAGCGCGCGCGCGACCGGGTAGTAGATCCAGTGCGCGCCGCTCGGTCCCTTTCTTGTCGAAGCCGAGGTTGAACGACCAGCACCTTGTTCCAGGTGAACGCGCCGATCGTCGTGGGCAAGGCCCGGTGAGCGCGTGAGCCGGCCGGAAGGGTGCCGACGGACACCAGGCGCTCGAAGCTGGATCTCGCGCTGGCGAAGTGCGCGCCACCCGGCGCTCGAGATCGATCGCCGACCAGCGCCTCGCCGAGCGCAGATCGCCTCCCGGGCGAACCGCGCTCGCGAGCGCGCCTTGACGTACTCGATGGCGCCGCCCTCGGGTACGTGAAGGTCGCGTTGTAGCTGGCGTTGTCCGGGGCGCGCATGTTGCGGACGATGTCGGTGAGATCGGCGTGGGGAAAGAAGCGCCCCATGGCGTCCTCGATCCAGCGTGCCGAGGTCGCACGGCGTAGAGCTTCTCGTTGTACGGAATGAGGAACTTCTCGGCGATGCGACCGGCCGAAGCGGCGCGTAGAGCATCTCCTTGAAGCTCGCTCGCCGCCGCGCGCGGCGCCGCTCCCGGCAGCCTGCGCGAAGTACAGGTCGTGCAGGCAGTCGATGAACTCTGTCCTGCGGGAGCTGGTGGATGTTCTTTCTGGAAGGGGAAATCGATCAGCTTTCCGCCGTAGGAGACGAACGAGCGCTCGCTGGATGGTCCGAACCTCTCTGGCCCGATCATGCGGTGCGCGAAGCCAGCTCTCGATCTCGGGATGCTTGAGAATGGAAGAAGTGCCCCGAGTAGTCCCAAGCGTAAGCCCGGACTCTGCTTGACGGTCTTGCAGTAGCCGCCGATCTCCGCGGTCAGCCTCGGGGCACTGAGTAGTCCTTGTCGACCAGAACGCCGCGGCGGCGAAGGCCGGATTACCCCGGCCCCCACGACGAGGTGGCGAATCGCGTCCATGCCGGGGTTTCCACTTACAGCCTTTGAGATGCGAGGGTGCAATTCGCGGCCAGCGGCGCGCGGCCGATTGCGTCGGGTTTGCCGTACGCGGAGCGGAAGATTGCCACAACCGTACGGGGCAGGACGGCAATGGAGCGCCCGAGCGTTGCAGCCGCCTGTACCCGCCAAAGACACGCGGAGGAGTGCTAGAGTAAGGGCTCGAGATGCAGCGCATCCTGGTGGTCGAACGAGGCGACAGCACGTA
>ERZ1370068.11103-contig-9748_pt1 | contig 30583 bp, 37 predicted proteins | sample MGYA00561227_ERZ1370068 | MGnify/ENA primary metagenome ERZ1370068 (study PRJEB38410, sample SAMEA6850437) | metagenome | study: Metagenomic assessment of the ecological functions of the soil: analysis of the soil microbiota associated with the...
GACTGGAAGCTCGCGGGAAAGCGCCTGGCACGGTCTCGATACGGCGGACAAGGTCACCGGCGCGCAGGATCTACGGAATGGACTCTGAAGCTCCCGGAATGCTCAACGCCGCGATCAAGGACTGCCCCGTCTTCGGCGGCAAGATCAAGAGCGTGGACACCGCCGGCGGCGCTGAAGCGTCCCGGCGTCAAGAAAGTGGTGCGCGTGGGCGACTCGGCGGTCGCCGTCGTCGCCGACACCTGGTGGCACGCGAAGACGCGCGCTCGATGCGCTGCCGATCGAGTGGGACAACGGCCCGAACGCGACCGCGTCGAGCGCCAAGTTCGCGGAGGTGATGAAGGCGGGGCTCGACGCCAAGGATGCGGCGGTCGGCAACCAGGTCGGCGACGCGCGCGCAGCCATCGCCGCCGCGCCGCGCAAGATCGAGGCGGTCTACTCGTATCCGCACCAGAACCACGCGACGATGGAGACGATGAACGCGACGGCGCGCTGGACGCCCGAGCGCTGCGAAGTCTGGACGCCGACGCAGAATGGCGAGGCGGCGCTCGCCGCCGCCTCGGAGGCGGCCGAGTCTGCCGCTCGCGAAATGCGACGTCTACAAGCTGCTGCTCGGCGGCGGGTTCGGCCGCCGCGGCGCGGTGCACGACTGGGTGCGCCAGGTGGTCGCCATCGCCAGGGAGATGCCCGGCACGCCGGTCAAGCTCATCTGGTCGCGCGAGGAAGACATGCTGCACGGCTGCTACCACCCGGTGACCCAGTGCAAGCTGACCGCCGGCGTGGATGCGCACGGCAACGTGACCGCGCTGCACATGCGCATCTCGGGCCAGTCGATCGTCGCCGGCATCTTTCCGCAGAACATCAAGGACGGCAAGGATCCGGTGGTGTTCCAGGGCTTGAACCCGCCGGGACCGGAAGCCTCGATCGGCTACACGTTTCCGGCCCTGCTGATCGACCACGCGATGCGCAACCCGTCACGTGCCGCCGGGCTTCTGGCGCGGCGTGAACCTCAACCAGAACACGATCTACCTCGAGTGCTTCATCGACGAGCTCGCGCACGCGACCGGGCAGGATCCGCTCGCGCTTCCGGCGCAAGCTGATGGCCAACCATCCGAAGCATCTCGCGGTGCTCAACGCCGCGGCCGAGCGCGCGGGCTGGGGCAAGCCCGCGCCGCAAGGGCGTCGTACCGCGGCCTCGCGCAGACGATGGGCTTCGGCAGTTACGTCGCCGCCTGCGCCGAAGTTTCGGTCAGCGACGAGCGGCGCGCTCAAGATCCATCGCATCGTCGCGGCGACGGATCCCGGCCATGCGGTCAATCCGCAGCAGATCGAGGCGCAGGTCGAAGGCTCGTTCGCCTACGGTCTGTCCGCGGCGCTCTACGGCGAATGCACGGTGAAGGACGGCCGCATCGAGCAGGAGAACTTCAACACCTATCGCGTATTGCGCATGGACGAAATGCCCGACGGTCGAGACGATCGTGATGCCGTCGGGTGGCTTCTGGGGCGGCGTCGGCGAGCCGACGATCGCGGTCGCCGCGCCCGCGGTGCTGAACGCGATCTTCGCTGCCACCGGCAAGCGCATTCGCGACCTGCCGTTGAAGAATCACAGCCTGAAGGCAAGCGGGCGCAGACGCAACAGGGCGGGAGCCGGACTAGATCTGTCCGCAGCTCCCGCCCACAATGCCAGCAAACTACGGCGTTACTACCAGCGGCGATAGACCTCCACCGCTCCGTACTCGGGAGACCACACCTGCCGGGCGGAGGCAATGCCTGTCCATCAGCGCGCCGCCAGTGCGGGTATTCACCCGGTCCAAGACACGGCAGTCGCCGCTGGAAGGCCATGTCCGTGCAGAACAGCCACGTTGCCCGACTCGACGCGGACCGACGTCGCCCGATGCATCCGGATTGTCGAAGTTGCGCCCAGTCGAGATCGTTGGCGATTCGCCGCGATCGACTGCTACCCACGCGCCGCCGAAGTTCGGATCTTCATACAGGTACGCGCGGCCCGTCGTGGACCGTCGGGACCACCGGCGTCGGACGACGCGTACGAGCGCGGCGGATTCACATACGACCGGCGGCGGATTGACCACCAGGGGCTGTGTCGTAGTCCACGGTGGGCGGATTCACGACGACCTGCGGCAGGTTCACGACCGACCGGCGGTTGCGGTTCATCGTCACCGGCAGCGGATCTGCGTACCCGATCTGGCGCGCCGATGCGACGCGCCCGTTGAGGCTGACGCTCATCCTCGGATAGTTACCCGGGAGCAGTTCCGTGCAGCGCCCGCGGAAATATCGCTTGAGCTGCAGACTTCCCACCTGCCGTCGCTGACGACGAGCGAAGACGCCGTGTCGCCGAACGTGCCTTGCCTCGAAACGCGTGTCGATGCGCTCGTTCGCTACGACGGACGGGCCGCGGAAATCCGGCCGTTCGTACAGCGTGATCTGTCCGGCCCATGCGCTCGTCACCGCGAGCGCCAGGGCGATCGGCTGCAATCCATTTCGAATGTCTGACGTTCATCGTCGACCTCCTGTGAAAATAGTCGCGAGCTCAACCTCAGGACGCTAGCGTCTTGCCGGTATAGATGGCCCACGCCACGGCGAATTCGTCCGGGGTTGAGCTTGCCATCCTTGTCCCTGTCCGCGTCGGAGAATGCGCGGTCGAAACCATCGAGCTTGTCCGCCTGCTCCCTTGCGTGACGTAAGCGGCCCCTGGTCCTGCGAGCTTTCACGAAAGCGGACGGCGCCGTCTCGGATTTGCTCGGAATGACCGTCGGCATCTGGATCGGAGAGCTCGAGGTAGCTCGGCGTTCGCCGGCGACGCTGGAGTCGCCGGTTGGGTCTGTGCGAACGCCGATCCTGTTGCAGCTATCAAAGCTGCCAGTGCACGCGACCAGCATCCCGCGCTTATGAACTGAACCAAGCATTTGGGCGTACCTCCATCGTTCGAAGATCGAAAAGCCTTGCCGGCGTGAACTCGTCGCGCGCCGACGCGCATATCGGCGTCGAGCGCATGCCAGTGAGAAGTTCGACATTCGCGGCCGAATCGTCGTTGCAGACCGTGCCGGTAGGACGTGCGCTCGGTTGTTGGTGTCTCGTTTGTCCTACACCGAGTGAGGGTATGCTCTCGCGGGTTTCGTGATCGTGTGGCGGATTTCTCTCCCTAAAGCGCGCGTGAACAGCACCCTCGCCTCGATCGACGACTCCGTCTTCGCCCACCGATCGTTCGCCTGCCTCGTGGTTCGCGCGCGTCGCGACGATCATGGCGTACCAGATGCTGACGGTGGCCGTCGGGCTGGCAGGTCTATGCGCTGACGGGCAGCGCGCTCGCACCTGGGTCTCGTCGGCCTCGTGCAATTCCTGCCCGTCGTTCGCGCTCGGTGCTGGTCGTCGGGCACATCGCCGGACCGCTTCGATCGCCGGCGCATCCTCTGCGTGTGCCAGGTCGTCGCGCTCGCTGGTCGCGGCCGCGCTCGCCGCCGGAAGCGCGATGGGCTGGATCACGGAGCAAGCGATCTTCGCGCTGGTATTCGTCATCGGCTGCGCGCGCGCGTTCGAGATGCCGACGATGCAGGCGCTCCTGCCGGCGCTCGTCCCGCAGCGATTGCTGCCCCGCGCGGTGGCGTCCGCCGCCTCGGCGTCGCAGACGGCGATCATCCTGGGTCCGGCGGTCGGCGGGATCCTCTATGTGGCCGGACCGGCGTGGACCGTACGCGGCGTGCGCGGCGGCGTATCTGCCGCCGCGATCCTGATTACGATGATCCGATACGAGCGGCCGCTGGCGGTTCCCACGCCGGCCGACGCTGCAGTCGGTATTTCGCCGGACTGTCGTTCATCCGCAGCCGCCAGGCCGTGCTCGGCGCGATCACGCTCGACATGGTGGCCGTATTGCTGGGAGGGGCGACGGCGCTGTTGCCGATCTACGCGAAGGAGATCCTGGAGACGGGCCCTGGGGTCTCGGCATCCTGCGCTCCGGCGCCGGCGGTGGGCGCGCTGACGCATGGCGCTCTACTCTCGCGCGCCATCCGCTGCAGCGGCACGCGGGACGCACGATGTTCATCGCGGTCGCAGTCTTCGGCGTCGCGACGATCGGCTTCGGCCTGTCGCGCTGGCTGCCGCTGTCGCTCCTTTGTCTCGGTGACGCTGGGCGCGCCGGACATGATCAGCGTCGTCGTCCGCTCGTCCGCTGATCCAGCTCTCGACGCCGGACAACATGCGCGGGCGCGTCGGCGCCGTCAACGCGATGTTCATCGGCACGTCCAACCAGCTGGGCGAGTTCGAATCGGGCGTGGTCGCCGCATGGCTCGGTGACGGTCGCCTCGGTGGTGCTGGGCGGCATCGGCACGCTGCTCTCGGTCGCGCCTGGCGCTGCGGGCATTTCCGGAGCTCGCGCGAGTCGATCGCCTGGATCTGATTCGCGCGTCGCACGTGTCGCAAACTTCCGCGGCAAGCGATCCCGGGCCAGCGCCGCGATAGTTGACAGCGAGGACAAACGGATTTATCTCCGTGTGAGAGAACCGGACTCATCCTCGATGTCGCAGACCTCGCCTCCGAAGTGGTTCGCCGACGCCATGGCGGTGCCGTTGCAGCGGCGCACGCTGACGGTGGCGGAGTGCCCGCTCAACTACTTCGTGTGGGGCGATCTCTGCGAAGCCGCCGATCGTGCTCGTGCACGGCGGCGCCGCGCACGCGATGTGGTGGAGCGCCGCTCGCACCGCAGCTTTCACAGCACTACTACGTCGTCGCGCCGGACCTGAGCGGCCACGGCGACAGCGGCCGGCGCGAAACTCGTATCCATCTGGAAGGCTGGGCCGACGAGGTGCTGGCGATAGCGAAGGATGCCGGATGCCGCCGCGCTGCCCATCCTGGTCGGCCACAGCATGGGCGGACTCGTGAGCATCGTCGCCGCGGCGCTGCACGGTCATCGACTCGCCGGGCGCCGTGATTGTCGACTCGCCGGTCAAGCGGCCCGACCCGGAGAGCACGGAAGGCGAGAGCGGAAAGGCGTTCCGGCATCCGAGGATCTATCCCGATCTCGACACGGCGCTCGCGCATTTCCACCTCATCCCCGAGCAGCCGTGCGAACAACGGCTTTCATGGTCGATCACATCGCGCGTCACTCGGTGCACCGAGACTGACGCCGGCTGGACGTGGAAATTCGATCCCCGGGTATTCCTGCGCTTTCCTCCGCGAGACGCTGCACGACTACCTGGCGCGCGTGCGCTGCCGCGTCGCGCTGATGCGCGGGGAGTTGAGCGCGAGTCGTCCTGCCCGGAGACCGGCGAATACATGTACGAATTGCTGCAACCGGAATGCTCCGCTCGTCGAGATACCGCAGGCCTATCATCATCTGATCCTCGATCAGCCGCTGGCGTTCATCGCCGCGCTGCGCGCGCTGCTCGCCGACTGGGAGCATTCGGTGCCGCACCGCCGCACGGATGCGTTCCTGAGCGGGTCGGGGACCTGACAGGCACGTGACAACACCCGGGGCATTTCGTGCCCCCCGGGCAGACGCTCCACGCGCTGCGCGTGGCGAAACCTTGCCAGCCAGTGCTACTTCAGCTGGGCGCGGATCTCGCCGTTGGGATTCGCGGCACTGTGCAGGTTGACGTAGAGGTTGCCGTCCTTGAAGCTCGTCATTTGCGCTGCGTTGAGCTTGGCGCCGGGCGGAACCTCGTAAGTGTCGCCTTCCTTCGTCAATGGAATCAGCACGGGCCATTCTGCCTGCCGCCCTCTTCATGGATATGGGCGGCAGTGCCCGCGACCCCGGTCGAGCTCACGCTGCCCGAGACCGACCCGTCGTCCGCTACCGTGATCGTGCCGCTGCCCGCCGCCGAGGTGGTCACCGGGAACCTCATTGGCGCCCGACAGTGCCACTTTGACGTCCGCGGCGAGCGCTGAGCCAGCGGCCAATCCGCCGACCAACATGGCCGCGGCGAGAATGCGGATCCGTGAGGGAAATGCGGTTGCGCGAATCATTGGAGCCCTTGTCGGGATGAAGCGGGCGTTCATTCTGCGCGGGCTCCAGCGCTGGTTCGGTGCGCTGTCGCACATAGGGCGCCTTCCGAGCAACAACCTGTAGGCAACAATTCCCTCTGGCCCCGGGGAAGTCTTGACAGGGGCCCGTCGTAGGGGCTGGACTTGCCGGACGTTGTTTGCGGCAAGCATCGTTGTGGTTTTCGCTGTAGTTTCGTTCCAGCAGCACTCTTGGCAAAACTGTCGTAAGGCAGTGACGCAAAGCCTCCGGCCCGGGAGCATACGGGTAGCGGGGCCGCCGGCGGAACATCGCCGTCAAGCACGATGGCACGCGGTCCAAACCGCGCGGCATCGAATCCACGTCACTGCCCTGCGGCCTTCTCATGGAGGCACTCGACGTGGAACCTCCAGCAATCCCGCACTGCCGGTTCCCGAACGCGCACCTCGAATTCGCAGCGATCGCGCGCCGACGCGAAAGCAGCAGCGGCCGGGTTCCGCGCTCGACCGTCATCTCTGGGCCCGCCCGAGGAACGGATCGACCTAAGCCAGCCCCAGCGTCCGAAGACTGGTCGCCGGATCGCCGCCGCTTCGGACTGGAGGCGCAGGATTCTTCGCGCCGGCGCCGAGCGGTTGCCTCGCGCGCCTATCGGCTGTGGTCGCCCGGAGCGTGCGCGCATCAGACGTCCGCAGCCTCTGGCGAGGATTTCCGGCTCGACGCGCAGGCGACCCCCTGGCGCTGCCCAAAGGGAATTGCCAGATCGGAGGTGCTTGCTGCATCCCGACGGCGCGGGCGGGTACGTTCCGACACGGCTCCCCTCCGGCAATACGCGCGCTTGCATACGTCGCCGCGCCGCCGCGCGCGCGAGCCAGCGCGCTGATAGAACGAACGCGCGCTCGCCGGCGAGATCCACGCCGCCTGGACGCTCAATCTGTCTCCGTGATCCGGATGCTGGCGGTTCTTCGGCGCGCTTACATGAGCCAGCGCGAAAAAAGCTGTCCACGAGCTTTCGCCTCGCTCGTCCTCTCGCTGGCGCCACGGACGCACTCACGCTGGGCGCGTCGTCGCCGCCCGGCAAAGGACGACGCGATGCGCGATCGCCGGCGCCGTGAGCGCGCTGAGCTCGTTCATGGTCGCTGCGCGTCGTTTCCGGCAGCGATGCGGTGCAGCGCCCCCTTCAGCGTGGTGTTCAAGCACAGCAAGCGACTTCGTGGAGCCCGCGGAGCTCCAAAGGGACGTCTGCAGGCCTGGAGCGAGAGCTAACGCGACGGCTGGCATTGAGATAAACGCGTCCGCCTGAGGCACCCGGGCTCGCGCCATCGGGTCGCGGGGCCCCGTGGACGGCGCGTTCCGGCTTGGCGCACCATCCTCTGCGTTTCACGGCTCCATCCGGGCCGACGATGACCGCCGTTGAGGGGACCCGACTGGCCACAGTCCAGGTGCCCACGCGAGCGGCGCGCGCGGAGGAGGCTCTGATGACCCATTTCATCTCAAGGTGGTCGCTCGTGGCGCTCACGCGCTCTTCGGCGTAAGCACGGCTGCCGTCGCCCAGACGGCCAATTCCTGAGGGCGTCAGCTGATCAGCGAGCGCGTCAAGAAGCTGACCCGCGCCGTGCAATGGCGGCAGGTCGCGGCGATTCCCGGTCAACTTCAACACGTTCCATCCGCAGGGGATGGTGAAGATCGGCGACACGCTGTTCGTGTCGTCCGTCGACATCAAGACGCCGACCAAGCGCTATCGCGCAGCTGCACGGACGGCTACGACCGCGACACGGGCGAGGGCGTCGGGCATCTGTTCAAGCTCGACCTGAAGGGCAACCTGATCACGGACCTGACGCTCGGCGAAGGCTCGATCTATCACCCGGGCGGCATCGACTACGACGGCAAGTGGATCTGGGTGCCCGCTGCCGAATATCGTCCGAACAGCCGCGCGATCATCTACCGCGTCGATCCGGCGGCGATGAAGGCGACCGAAGTCTTTCGCTACGGCGATCACATCGGCGGCCTCGTCCACAACACCGAGAACAAGACGCTGCACGGCGTGAGCTGGGGCTCGCGCCGCTTCTACACGCTGGACGCTCGACGGCGACGGCGCCGTGACCAACGCCAAGACGCCGCCGGAGCAACTGCGCGTCGCCAATCCCGTCGGGCTACATCGACTATCAGGATTGCAAGTATCTCGGGCGGCAGGAGGCGCTGTGCTCCGGCCTCAACAATTACCAGATGAAGAAGGACGGTCCGCGCTTTCCGCTCGGCGGATTCGAGATCGTCGACCTCGCCGCGCAATCGCGCCGATCTTCCAGATGCCGGTCGAGCTGTGGACGGAAAGCGGCCTGCCGATGACGCAGAACCCGTTCTGGGTCGAGCCGACCGGCACGGGCCTGCGCGCCTACTTCATGCCCGAGGACGAGAAGTCGACGCTCTACATCTATGAAGCCGATGTGAAGTAGCGGACGCTACTCCCGCGCAACCGCCGTAACGGACGATCGCCGAGCGCAGCGAGGCGCGCCGCTTCAGCCGGGCATCGAGATGGTCGGCGAGCCGCAGCGCCAGTGCGGCGATCGGTCAGCGTCGGGTTGGCCCAGCCGCTGGTGCTGAACACCGAGCTGCCCGCGATGAACAGGTTGTCGTAGCCGAACACGTTGCAGTCGGCGGTGACCACGCCCGCCGCCGGATCGTCGCTCATGCGCGTCGTGCCCATCTGGTGGTAGCCGGCGATCGGATGGTTGCCGACGGTCGGATCCACCGGCCACTGCGGACCGGGGCTCGCCAGCCACTCGCTCGGCTCGCACTGAGCCCAGCGCCGAGGCGCCGCAGCTCGGCGTCGAAGGTCTCCACGAACACCCGCGCGCTGTGCTTGTCGGCGTCGCAGAGCTGCCAGTCGAGATCGGCGCGAAACTGGCCCAGCGCGTCGCGCTCGCTCGACAGCCGCACGCGGCTGTCGGGGTTCGGCGCCTGCTCGCCGCGCACGATGAGGTAGAGGCCGCTCTTGCCCAGGCGGGCCCGCAGCCGTTCGAACGCGCCGCGGATCTCGCGGTGAAACCACGCCCGCACGCCGCGGTAGGCGTGATCCAGCGCGCGTCCGCGGCGATCCGGGTCGATACCGTGCTTCAGGTTCTGGTAGATCCGGTTGCCGAGCGGCACGCCGAGCGCGGGAGGGCGCTGCAGCTTGAACGTCGCGACGCTGTTGAGCGCGCGCGCGGCGCGCTGCGTGGCGTCGCCCAGTCGCAGCACCGGGGCGAGCGGCGGGCCGGAGGGCATGAAGCGCTTCTGGAACGGCGTCCCACATCTCGTACGGCCGAGCCGTGTGCACGCGGCCGATCCGGCCGGTGGGATGCTCCATGAAATAGCGGCCGACCTGGTCGCGGCGGTTGCCGATGCCCTGCGCTTCGACGTCGTTGGAGGCGAGCAGCAGCCGCGCGTTCTCGATCGCGCCGCAGGCGAGCACGTAGTGCCGCGCCTTCACTTCCCGTGCCTTGCCATCGAGCGGGCGCACCACGATGTGGCGAATCGAGCGCGCGCCGCGGGTCGGCCTGTACGTGCACCGCATTGGCGTGCAGGACGATCGTGCACGTTGGCCGAGTCGAGCAGGTCCTTCGAGCGCGACGTGCCGAAGCGCTCGCTCTTCTCGTCGAAGCGCCACAAGCCCGTGGTGAGCCGATCGGGATCGAAGGCATGCGGCGCGATACGCCGAGCGCCGGCCAGATGTCGTGCTCGTAGTTGAACTCGCCCAGCTCGAACTGCGAGTGCGCGACGCGGTAGTAGGGATCGAGGTCGGCTGCGGCTGATCGGCCATCCGCTGTGCGGCACCCAGTCGCGGCGCTCGAAATCGATGGGGTCGAGCAGCGCGCAGCGACCGCCCCAGATGCCCGATCGTGCCGCCGAAGAACCGCAGGCGCGACTGGTCGAGGTCGTAGTAGGGCATGCCGACGTTCGCGCCGCGGTACGAGATCCTGGGTCGGCTGCTCGAAGTCGAGGCCGCCGCTTTCCAGCAGGCAGACGCTGTGTCCGAGTTGCATGAGCCGCCGCGCCAGCGTGATGCCGGCCACGCCGGCGCCGACGATGCACACGTCGCGCTCGTCGAGGGCGGCATCGCCCTGTTCGCGCAGATCGATCAGCATGGCGGTTGGCCGCGTGCCGGCGCGTCAGTGCGTCGCTCCGGCGTTTCCGCTCCGGCTCTTCTGATCCTGCCACCAGCAACTGAACATCGTGATGGCGTAGAGGATGCGGCCGTGGTTGGCCTTGCCGGCACGGTGCTCCCGGGCGATGGCGTCGACTTCCCGCGCTTCGAGATATCCCGAGCCGTCGGCGCCGCTCGAATGCCAGGCGTCGCGCGCGAAGTCGCTGAAGTCGCCGCGGAACCATTCCGCGAACGGCAACTGGAAGCCCAGCTTGCGCTTGTCGAGCGCTCCTGGCGGAAGCCAGGGTTCGGCCGCCTTGCGCAACACGTACTTGCCGACCTTGCCCTTGAGCTTCATGTCGAGCGGCATCGTGAGGCTCCAGTCGACGAAGCGATGCGAAAGGAACGGCACGCGGGCTTCGAGCGAGTGCGCCATGCTGGCGCGATCGAGCCGATTGAGGAGCGAGCCGGGCATGTGCACGGTGAGATCGGCGAGCAGGAACTGCTGCAGCGGGGCGAGTGCGCGCAGCTCCGGGTCGCCGAAATATTCGGCCTCGAGCCTCGCATATCCATCGGGCCCATCCTGCCGCTGCCAGAACGCGGGATTGTAGATGCGCGCGCGCAGCGCAGGCGAGGTGATCTGCGTGCCGGCGAAGAAGCGCTGGAAGCCGCTGTCGAGCAGCGCCGCGTCGCGGAAGCGCATCGCGTTCTGCCGCAGGTAGTTCCAGTTCCTGGACGACGATCGCGGCAGGCGATCGATGAGCCGCGCCACCGGGCCTCAGCGCCCGGATCAGCGGGACGCCAGCGCTGCATCAGTTGCGCGGTGCGCTGGCGCTTGTAGCCGGCGAAGAGCTCGTCGCCGCCTTCGCCGCACAGCACCACCTTCACGTGCTGCGCAGCCAGGCGCGACAAGAACCAGATCGGCACGGCCGCGGTGGCCGCGCACGGCTCGTCGAACGAGCGTTGCACGACGGGAAAGATCTCCGCCGGCGCCATCGGCTGCATCGGCAGGACGACGTGCTCGCAGCCCAGGTGCTCCGCGATTCGCCGCGCCGCCTCCGTTTCGTCGATGGTCGAGTGCGGAAAGCCGATGCGTGAACGCCTTGATCCGATGGTTCGTGGAGCGCGTCATCGCCGCCGTGACGGCGCCGGAGTCGACACCCCTGAGAGAAATGCGCCGACCGGCACATCCGCCAGCATGTGCCGCTTGACGGTCTGCAGCACGCGCTCGCGCGTCTCCTCGATCCAGTCGTTCTCCGCCACGCCTTCCCGGATCTGGAAGCGCGGTTGCCAGAACGCCTGGCGGATCGCCGCGCCAGTGGGGCCGAGACGAAGGACGTGGCCGGGTTCGAGGCTTCCGCACCTGCCGGTAGATCGAGCGCGGCTTCTGCACGTGACCGAAACTGAAGAAATCGTGGACCGCGCGCTCGTCGATGTCGAAGCGATGCTCGGGGAGCACCTTGAAGCGCCCGGATCTCGGAGGCAAACGCGATGCCGTCGTTCTGCTGGGTGAAGTAGAGCGGCTTGATGCCGAGCGGGTCGCGCGCCAGGGTCAGCGTGCGCGGCCGCATGATCCCAGATGGCGACGGCGTACATGCCCTCGAGCCGCAGCCAGGCGTCGTCCCGCCAGTGGACGAAGCTCGCGAGCAGCGTCTCGGTGTCGCTCCTCGTCCGGAACGCGAACCCGGCATCCGGCGAGCTCGCCGCGCAGGTCGAGGTGGTTGTAGATCTCGCCGTTGAAGACGATCGAATACCGGCCATCCTGCGTGGTGATCGGCTGATGGCCGCCGGCGACGTCGATGATGGAGAGCCGGCGCATGCCGAAGCCGAAATCCCCGTCCGATGAGATCGCCGCTGTCGTCCGGCCCGCGATGCACGATGCGGTCGCACTGCGCCGACGATCGTCTCGCGCGCGACCGGGCGCCGGCCTCTAGCGGTACCAGCCGGCGATGCCGCACATGCGTCAGCGCTGCGCGTATCGGCGAGCCATCGCACGCCGGTCAGCCGCGTGCGCGCGAAGCGCGCGGAGTTCCGCCTCGAGACGCTGCGATCCGCTCGAGGTAGCGCAGGACGACGCTGACGCCGTGCGGATCGAGCTCGAAATCGTGGCGGATGCGCGAGGCCGTCTTGGCGACCGCCAGCCAGCGCGCCTCGAACGTCCACGTCGGCGCGTCCGGATCCTGCGGCACCAGCGCGCCGTAGCGCACGAGCTCGCGCAGCTCGCTTTCGGGCAGCCCGGACGCGCTCACGAGCTGCGTCCAGGTCACCTCGGCAATCGCGTCGAGGTACATCGCATCTTCGATGGACGTGCGGTCATTGGGCGGCCTCCTGCTCGAAATGGGCACGCGGATCGAAGGTGGAGATCGTCGGCGAGCTCCTTGTAGAGCGCCTTCTGCCGGTCGTCCACGACCGTCGGCACTTCGATGCGCACGACGGCGTGCAGGTGGCCCGCCGCGCCGCTGCCGCGCGTCATGCCGCGCCCCGACAGGCGCAGCTCCTGCCCCGCCCGCGTGCCGGGCGGCACCTTGAGCGTGACGGCGCCGGCGGGCGTGGGCAACCTCACGCTCGTGCCGAGAATCGCCTCCCACGGCGTCAGCGGCAGATCGACATAGACATCCTTGCCGGACGACGCGATAGACCGGATGCTCGGCGACCTCGATGTCGAGATAGAGGTCGCCGTCCGGACCGCCGTTGGCGCCTTTGCCGCCTTTGCCCGGGACGCGCAGCTTTTCGCCGTTCGTGACGCCGCGGCGGAATGCGCGTCTTGACGCGATGCGGCACGCGCCGAGCGCCGCCGTCGGGACTCCATTCGAGCGTCGAGAGCTCGAGATCGACCTCGGTGCCGTGGAACGCCTGCATGAAGGAAAGGCGCACGACGGCCTCGTAGTCGCTGCCGGCCATCGGGTAGTCCGCGCGCCGCGCGCCGCCGCGTCCCTGCCGCCGGCCAAGGCCCGGCGAACAGGCTCTCGAGGTCGATGTCCTCGAAGCCGCCGTGCCCCTGCGCGAACTGCTGACCCCAATCGGGCGGCGGGCGGAAGTCCTCTCCCGGCGCGGTGGCTGCCGAGCTGGTCGTAGGCGGCGCGCTTCTCGGGATCCTTGAGCGTCTCGTAGGCTTCGGCCATCTCCTTGAACTTTGCCTCGGCGTCCTTTTCCTTGGACACGTCGGGGTGGTATTTGCGCGCGAGCTTGCGATAGGCGGTCTTGATGTCGTCGGCGGCCGGCATCGCGTCTTCACGCCGAGAATCGCGTAATAGTCCTTGTACTTCATGCGGGTTCCTCCGCCCAATCCAATAGCGCACATTATGACGGCAACCGACGATCCGGTGCATGTCCGCGCGCGCGATTCGACCGGCCGACGGCTCGCCGCGGTACGATCCGACGATATCGGTCTCGATCCGGAGTCGGCGCATGCGGATGTCGGTGCTCGACCAGTCCCCGGCGGCGCAGGGCTGCACGCAGGACGTCGCCATCCGCGAATCGCTCGCGCTCGCGCAGCGGTGCGACGAGCTCGGCTATCACCGCTACTGGGTCTCGGAGCACCACAACAGCGGCAGCATCGTCGGCACCGCGCCGGAGGTCCTGATGGCGGCCATCGCCGCCACGACGCGGCGCATCCGCGTCGGCAGCGCGGGCGTCATGCTGCCGCACTACTCGGCGCTCAAGGTCGCCGAGCAGTTTCGCGTGCTGGAAGCGCATCGCGCCAGGGCGCATCGACCTCGGCGTGGGCCGCGCGCCGGGCTCGGACCGGCTGACCGCGCTCGCGCTCAACCCGCACGCCAACGCGGCCGACGAGTTTCCGCAGCAGGTGCACGAGCTGCAGTGCTGGGTCGCGGGCACGCCGTTGGCGGACGATCACCCGTTCCGCAGCGATCGCCGCGCAGCCGCAGGGGCCGACCAGTCCCGAGATCTGGATTCTCGGCAGCTCCGATTACGGGGCGCGGCTCGCCGCGCATTTCGGCCTGCCGTACGCGTTCGCCTATTTCTTCAGCGACGGCGCGGGCGTCGACGAGGCGCTCGCGCTCTATCGGCGCAACTACCGGCCCAGCGCGCGCTATCCCGCGCCGATCGCGACGATCTGCGTGTGGGCGCTCGCCGCCGACACCGAAGCCGAAGCGCGGCGGCTGCTTGACGACGCGCGAATTCTGGCGCGTGCGGCTTCGAGCAGGGCCTGCGCCATCCGCTGGTCTCGCCGGAGCAGGCGGTCGCGCATCCGTACACCGACGCAGGAGCGCGCGCGGATCGACGAGCTGCGCCGCAAGGCGTTCGTCGGCACCGCGGAGCAGGTGGCCGCGAGCCTCACCGCGCTCGCGCAGCGCCTCGAGCTCGACGGAGCTCGTCGTCAACACCTGGACGTTCGATCCCGGCCGCGCGCCATCGCTCGTACGAGCTGCTGGCGGCGGCGTTCGGGCTCGGAAAGTGAACTCGCATGCGCGGCGCCGACGCCCTGGTCCGCTCGCTCGCCAACGCGGGCGTGCGGCACGTCTTCGCGCTGTCGGGCAACCACATCATGTCCGTGTTCGACGCGGCGCTCGACGTCGGGCTCGACCTCGTGCATACGCGGCACGAGGCGGCCGCGGTGCACATGGCGGACGCGTGGGCGCGCATCACCGGCGAACCGGGCATCGCGCTCGTCACCGGCGGTCCGGGGCATGCCAACGCGCTGTCCGGCGCTCTACACCGCGCAGATGGCCGAATCGCCCGTGGTCCTGCTGTCCGGACATTCCGCGCACGACGAGCAGGGACGCGGCGCGTTCCAGGAGATGCGGCAGGCCGAGATGGCGGCGCCCGTGACCAAGGCGTCGTGGACCTGCGCGAGCGCCGCCGACGTCGGGGCGGACATTGCGCGCGCCGTGCGCATCGCGCGATCGGGCCGGCCGGGCCCGGTGCATCTGAGCCTTCCCACCGACGTGCTCGAGTCCGGCGTCGACGACGGCGCGGTCGGCGTCGCCGCGCGCGTTCGCGCCGGACGTCGGCAGCGATCGACGAAGGCGATGCCGCGGCGATCCTCGCGGCGCTGCGGGCGGCGAAGCGTCCGCTGATCCTCGCGGGACCGGCGTCGCTGCACGCGGCGCGGGCGCGCAGCGCCTTGCGCGACTCGAATCCGCCACCGGCATTCCGTGCGTGGGCATGGAGAGTCCGCGCGGGATCAACGATCCGTGCCTCGGCGCGTTCGCGGAAATCCTCGCGGAGGCCGATTGCATCCTGCTCCTTGGCAAGCGCCTCGATTTCACGCTGGCATTCGGCAAGGCGCCGGCGTTCGATCCGCGATGCATTTTCCTGCAGATCGATCCGGAGTCGCTCCGAGCTCGATCGCACGCGGCGCGCAGTGGGCGATCGCGTCGGCGCGAGCAGCGGTGGCGGACGTCGCCGCCGCGATCGATGCGCTCGACGGCGCTCGGCAGCGCAATGCGCGAGATGCGCGCACCGCGAAGCCTGGCGTCGACACGGTTCGTGCGGCGCTCGCCTATCGGCCCGCCGCCTGGAATGGCGCGTGCATCCGACAGAGCCCGGCAAGCTCCATCCCGTCGAAGCGTGCCGGCCGCTGCAGCGGCTCCTCGACAGCCATCCGGAATCGGTCTTCGTCTGCGACGGCGGCGAATTCGGACAATGGGCGCAGGCGTGCCTCACGCGCCGCATCGCGTGATCAACGGCGTCGCCGGGATCGATCGGTTCGGCGTTGCCGTTCGCGCTCGCCGCACGCCTCGCGCGGCCCGAGGCGCCAGTCGTCGCGCTGCTGGGCGACGGCACGTTCGGTTTTCACGCGGCGGAAATCGACACGGCGGTTCGCTACGCGTTGCCGTTCGTCGCAGTGGTCGGCAACGACGCGCGCTGGAATGCCGAATACCAGATTCAGCTCAAGCGTTACGGTCCCGACCGGCTGATCGGCTGCGAGCTTCGTCCGTTGCGCTACGACAATGTGACCGCTGGCGCTGGGCGGCCACGGCGAGCACGTGACGGAAGCGCGCGAGCTCCCGGCGGCGATCGACCGCGCCTGCGCGTCCGGACTTCCGGCCTGCATCGACGTCGCGATCGACGGCCTCGCGGCGCCGGTCATCCGGCGCGATGGCTGAAGGTCCTCAGCCACCTGGCTGACGGCCATCAGCCACCTGCGGCGACGTTCGCCGCCTTCGCCGATTTCACCCCGCTCCGCGCACCTCGAAGCGCACGCTCCCGGCCACTTTGCCGTTCGGCGCGAGCAGCGTGAGCTCGTGCCGCCCCGGCCAGGGCGCCCAGCGGAGCATGCGTCCCGCGCCCAACCGCTTGCCGTCGAGCATCCACGTGCCGCTCTCGCCTTCGAACGTGATCCGCTGCGCGGCGGGCGGCATGTCGGGATCGATCGCGAACAGGCTGCCGTCGAGCGGGCTCGTGATGCCGAAGCGCGGCGCGCGAAGCTTGCTGCGCTGCGGCGCTCCTGCGCGCTTGCGGTGCCCGCGATGAAGACCTCGGTCGCGCGACGGCTCGAGTCGCGCGTCGAACTCGGCGCGTGCGCGCACGACACGCCGGCGGCGCCGTCGGCGGCGCGCGACGGCGAATTCGCATGCGAGATGCAGCGCCAGCGCCTGCCAGATCGGCGCGGCGCCGCTCACGCCGCTCACGTCGTGCATCGGCTCGCCGCCGGCGTTGCCGACCCACACGCCGATCGTGTAGCGGTCGGTGAAGCCGATGCACCAGTTGTCGCGCATGTCCTTGCTGGTGCCGGTCTTCACCGCGGCGAAGCCGCGCGTGGCGAGCGCGTTGGCGAGCCCGAACGTGCGCGCGCGGGCCGCGTTGTCGGCGAGGATGTCGGTGACGAGATAGACGCGCTCGCGCATCGGCGACGCGCGTGCCCGCGCCGGCGCGGCCGTTGAGATTGACGTCGCGGTAGACGCCGCCGTTGGCCAGCGCGCGATAGGCGTTGGTCAGCGCGAGCAGCGTGACGTCGGCGCTGCCGAGCGCGAGCGACGCGCCGTAGTAGCCGCCGCTTTCCGGCGAGCGAGGCCGAACGCGTTGAGGCGCGCGAAAAGCGCGTCCGGCGCCGAGCATCGCGCCCACGCGCACGGCCGGCACGTTGAGGCTCGCGCCGAGCGCCGTGCGCGCGCTGACCCAGCCCTTGAAGTGGCGGTCGTAGTTCTGCGGCAGGTAGAGGCCGCTCGGCGGTGGCGAGCTGCGCCGGCGAATCGTCGAGCAGCGTGGCCGGCGTGATGAACCGCTGCTCGAACGCGAGCTCGTAGACGAAGGGCTTCAGCGTCGAGCCGGGCTGGCGGCGGGCGAGAACGCCGTCGACCTCCGCCGCGCCCGACAGGTCGCCGGACGATCCGACCCAGGCCAGGACGTCGCCGCTCGCGTTGTCGAGCACGAGCACGGCGCCGTCCTCGACGTGGCGGCCGCGCAGCTCGGCGAGCTGGCGTTCGCAAGCGCGTCGATCGCCACGCGCTGCAGGCGGGCGTCGAGCGTCGTGCGGATCGCGCGCGCGGCGTCTTGCGTCCGGCCGCATCACCTGCCGCGCGAAGTGGGGCGCGAGCTGCTCGCCGAGCGGCATCGTGCCCGACGCGATAGCGCGAGCTCGGTGCGTCGCGCGATGCCGTCGCAGGCCAGCCGCCTGCAGCTTCAGGATGCCGCAGGCGCGCTGCGCGACGCGTCGCGGCGGTCGCATTCGGTCCGCGCACGAGCGCGGCAGCGATCGCCGCTTCCTCCCAGTCGAGGCCGCTCGGATGCTTCTCGAACATCGTCTGCGCCAGCGCGTCGATGCCGACGATCTCGCCGCGAAACGCGACGAGATTGAGATAGGCCTCGAGGATCTCGCTCTTCTTCCAGCTGCGTCTCGAGCTCGCGGCGCGCGACGCGCCTGGCGAACCTTCTGCGCGACGCTGCGCCCGCCGTCGGGGCGAGCGAGCTCGTCGTCGAGCAGGCCCGCGAGCTGCATCGTCAGCGTGGACGCGCCGCGCGTGCGTGTGTTCCACGCGTTGCTCCATGCGCTCTTGCGCGAGCGCGCCCCAGTCGACGCCCGCATGCTCGTAGAAGTTGCCGGTCCTCGCTCAGCACGAGCGCTTGCAGCAACGCGGGCGACATGTCGGCGAGCGGCAATCCAGGGCAACCGGCGCACGGTCTTGTCGACGCGTACGGTCTGTATCGGCACGCCGTGCCGGTCCAGCAGCACCACGTCCGACGGCCGGTACGCGGCCTTGACCTCATCGAACGTCGGCAACGCGGCGACGGGCAGGGCCGAAGCCGCAGCAACCAGAGCCAGCAGCCCGCGAAGCACAACCGCTTCATGGCGCGACCTCGAGCGCCGCATTCGGCAGTTTCGCCGAAGGTCTCGGGCGCGTAGAGCGCCTCGACGCGCGTCGGCGGCAATGAGAAGCGGCCGGCGTTGGAAAGACGCAGCGTGTATTCGATGACGTGCTTGCCGCGCGGCAGATAGCCGTAGTAGCTGCGATAGGCCTCGAAGCTGCGCTCCTCGAATGCGGCCCACGCGGTGCTCGTCGCGCTTTCTCGGTGCTGGTGGCGATGACGCTGTCGCGGCCCAAGCCCCGAGCCGAGCAGCGTCGCGCCGCCGGGCACCGGATCGCTCACCACCACCCAGGTCATGTCGGATTGCGCGTCGATCTCGAGGCGCACGCGCATCACGTCGCCGCGCGACCACCTGGACTTGTCTTTCTGCTCGACCGCGGAAACGGTGCGCGTGATGCCGTAGCCCGCGCTGATCGGCGCCTTCAGCGGCGATGGCGGCGAGAGCTTTGCACGGTGAGCCACGGCTTGCCGCTGCCGACCTGCGGTGACGCTGAGCGTTCCCGGCCTGTCGGGCCAGGGCAAGCTTGAGCACGCCGCCGTCCGGCATCCTTGGCCCAGTCGAGCGAGAGCGCGGTGTTCGAGGCCGAGAGCGTTGCAGTTGGTCGTGCCGGCGACCTTCGCCGATTCGAACTTCGCCGAGAACTTGTCGAGCGCGAGCGAACCCCACAGGTTCGCCGTCGTCGTCGACCACGCGCCGTTGCGCTGGCGGCCGAGGCTCCCGACGACCATCCGCGGCATGTCGTCGCGCCACGCGCGGATCGTCGAGCACTGCGAGGATCGAGCTGCGCCGCGTTGGCGTCGGCGCTGTCCATCAGCCACCACCAGAAATCGTCGCCCTCGGTGTTGAACGTCATCGTCGTGCCGGCGTAGGTCAGGCGGCTCTTCAGGATCTGCTGCGACCTCGTCCTGCCGCTTCGCCTGGTCGGGAATCGCCGTCGACGCGGCGCAGGATGTTGAACCAATCGATCACCGCCGCCGTCGGCCACAGGTTGGGCGTGACGTTGACCGAGCCCAGCATCCTCGGCTGCGCGCGCCCGTAGCGGGACAGGCGCTTCGATGGCGGCGAGCTTGCGCACGTCGAGGTCCGGCCGCGGCGACCAGAACTTGCGCTCGATGCGGCCTTCGGCGAAACGCCGCGAGTCCGGCCAGCATCTGGTCGCGCGCGGGCAGCGGGAGCTCGAAGCCGGACTCGTGCGCCGCGGCGAGCAGGTAAGCGGTGAGGCGATCGCTGCCGTTCGCGCTTGTCCTCGGCGCGCGGCGGAAAGTAGTTGGCGAGGCCGTCGGCGTCGAGGTACGTCGGCAGCGCGTTGACGAGCGCGGACCAGAGCTTCGCGTCGCGCAGCCCGATCGCCTTCGACGTCATCTGTTCGAGGCAGCTGTACGGGTAGGTCTCGAAATAGCGGCGCATGCCGGGCAGCGCGCCGCTCAACCGAGGCTGCACACCGACGTTGAGACCGCCGCGCTTGGTGCCGGTCTCGGGCAATGCGTCGGCCGGCGCGGCCACGGGCACGCGTGAACGCGCCGTCCAGTTGCGACAGCGTCGCCTGCAGCACGCGGATGGGCACCGCGCTGCGACAACGGCTGCGTCACCTTCATCCGGTCCGCGCAGCGCGATCGGGCGCGTCTGCCGTCTCCTCGGCCGCGCGCTTCCCACGCGATGCTGACCGCTTCGCTGGGCACGGTCACCGGCCAGGTCACCTCCTTCGCACCGCCCGGCGGCAATCGCGACATCCTGCGGCGCCAACGCGATCGGCGTCGGCGCGATGCCGGCGCTCGCGTTGCTGGCGCTCCCTGCGAGCGTGACGCGCATCTTCATTTCGCGCGCCGTCGTGTTGCGCAGCGTCAGCATCGCGCTGAACTGATCGCCGTCGCGCACGAGCGGCGGCAGCCCCGAGAGCACCTGCAGGTCCTGCGTGACGCGAATGGTCGCGCTGCCGGTGCCGAAACGCTGCGCACCTCGTCGGCGACGGCCACGAGCCTGAAGCTCGTGAGCGAATCGTTGAGCGGCACCTCGATCACGCGCTTCGCCGTTCGCGTCCGGGCACGATCTGTGCCTTCCACAGGAGCAGCGTGTCGAAGAGCTCGCGGGCCTGGCCGCGGCCGCCGCCGCCGCCTGCCGCAACCGCCTTGCGGCCGTAGTGGCGGCGGCCGATGATCTCGCTCTGCGCGGTGCTGGTCTCGACGCCCCACGCGCGGTCGCTGGAACATCGCGTTCAGGAGGTCCCACGAGCCGTTGTTGCGCGAGCGCCAGCAAGCCTTCGTCGACGGCGGCGAATGCGAGCTCGGTACCCGCCACCGGCTTGCCGCCCTGCGTGACCTTGATGCGCACCAGCGCCTTCTGCCGGATCGAGTACTGCGGCTTGTCGCTGCGTCACGCTCACCTGCAGCGCATGCTCGGCGATGCCGACCTTGAGCGCCGCGACGCCGAGCTTGAACGACGGCTTGGCGAGGTCGACCATCGCGGTCGGCGCCTGGTATTCGCGTCCTTCGTACCAGAAGCTGCGCGCCCACGCGAGCGGCTCCTTCCAGCCCCATGTGAAGAACGAATACCACGGCACGTCGCGAACGCGCCCGCGCAGCGCGAGCACGCTGACGTAGACGTTGGGGCCCCAGGCTTTGTCGATCTTGAGCTCGACCGTCGGGTCGTCGCCGCGCAGGCTGACGACCCGCGTGTCGATCACGCCTTCGCGCTCGACGCTCACGAGCGCCGTGGCGTCGCGAAACGGCATGCGCACCTGCAGCTTCGCGGTCTCGCCGGGCTCGTAGAATTTCTTCTCCGGGCAGCACGTCGATCCGGTCGTCGTTGTCCTGCGCGAACCACAGCTCGCCTTGCTTCGTGACCCAGATGCTGGTGGCGGCCTCGGCCGGATTGTCCGCGCTGTCCTTGCGCCTGCGCGATCAGCTCCGACCTGTCCGGCCGTGGACAGCGTCGCCTCGCACAGCAGCAGGCCACGCTCGTCGGTGCTGCCGCTGCACAGGACGCCCAGGTCGCGCACGTCGGTCGCGGTTGTCGTAGGCGTAGAGGCCGCCGACCATGCGCTTGCGCGTGCTGATGACCTGCGTCAGCCGTCCGCGGACCTCGACGCGCTGGCCCTTGATCGGCTTGCCCGTGGTGTCGAGCGCCAGCGCGGTGAACTTCACCTGCCCGCGATTGCTCGCCCAGGCGCCCGCCTTGATGCCGAGCACCGTCGCGCTCGGCCACACCGGGATGCGCGTCGAGACGGTCTGCACTTCGCCGTTGGGATCGTTGAACGTGACCTCGGTGACGAGATCGCTAAGGCGCGCTGACCTTTGGCAGGTCCTTCAGCGTGACCGTCGCCGCGCCGTTCCTGTCGGTCGTGATCGGCAGCTTGTCGGCGACGAGCTTCGCGTCGCCCGAGTCGCCTTCCTCGCTCGACTCGTCTCCTGCGCTCGTCTTCGCGGGATCGCGCGGCGGCTCGAACGAAAACTCGTCGTGACCGGGAAGGTCAGCGGCGCGGTTCCTGAGCAAGCGCCGATACGCGGGCGGGCGCCTGCGCCATGCGCGCCGCCCGGACAGGTAACTCAATTGCACGTTCGACCGGAAGCTCGCGCGGCGCGACCTGCACGCCTTTGGGGCCGCTCACGCGCGCGTCGACCAGCGGCACGCGAAACTCCTCGACGCGGAATTCGCCGCTGCGCCACGCTTCGCGGCATCCGTCGATCGGCCGCCGAGCGCGGGCGGGACGTCGCGCTCGAGCGACACCGTGTAGACGCCGAGCTTCGCCGCCGCAGGGATGCTCCACGTCGACACGGCGCTGCGCTGCCGTTCCACTGCAGCGGCTGCACGTACTCCTGCCCGCTGCCCTGGTGGACGATCTTCACGCGCGCCGGCAGCTCGGCTGGCGTCGACGTACGCGAGACCCTTCGTGGTTTCGGCGCGGACGAAATGCTTCATCGACACGGTTTCGCCCGCACGCAGCAGCGTGCGATCGAACACCGTGTGCGCGCGCGCTTCCGGCTCCGGCTGGAAATCGGTCGGCAGGTTGAAGCGCCACGACTCGATGCCTTTCTGCCACTGGCTGAAGACGAAGCTCGTATCGACGACGCCTTGCGCCGGCCCGGACGCGATGGCTTTGCGCGCGGTGACGAAGTAGCCCTGGTCGACGAGGCAGTCCCGCGGCTGCGCGGCGAGTGCCGTATTGATGCGGGCGAGACCCTGCGCATCGGTGCGGCCCGCGAAGATCTGGCGGCCGCGGCAGTCGTAGACCGCGACGTCGGCGCCCTCGACGGGCTTGCCCTTGTCGAGCGTGGTCACCCAGACGAGGCTGTTCTCGCGGCTCGCGCTTGAAGTGGACGCCGAGATTGGTGACGAGCACGCCGGTGCGCACGTACATCGGCGCCTTCTTGTCGAGCAGCGACGGCGCCGAGGCGCAGCGACTCGATCTCCACCACGTAGTAGCCGGGAGTGGCGAGCGGAATGCCGACGACCTCGAACGGGCGCGGATCGCCGCCATGCGAGCTGCGGCAGGTCGAGCCGCTTCACGTCGGCGGCCTTGTTCAGCAGCGACACCTCGCGCGTCTCGACGAACCGCTCGACGCGGCGCTTGATCGGGCGGCCCTTCGCGTTCACGCGCGTCCTCGACCGTGAACCACTGCGCCTGCGGGCAAGCCCGCTTCGCGCGCGGTCACGCTCCGCTCGTGGTAGCGGGAAACCCGCGCGATACCACGACAGGATGTCGGCGTCGGCTTCGACGCGCTTGACGCGAACGCCGCCGGCGGTTGCCGTCAGCCGCAGGGTTCGCAGGTCGCCTTGCACGTGCCGCAACGTGACGGGCAACATGGCATCGGTCACTCGGCTTCGACGATGCCGAACGGCGCGGCGGCGAACTTGGCGAGCGGCGGCGTATCGCCCGTGGCCACTTTCAACGGGAACGCGCCGGCGTTGGCGAGCGGCCGGCCCACGTTGTCCTTGAGATCGCGCGGCACCTCGATCGTGAACGACGTGTTCTCCGGGAGCGGCGCGGCGAACGTGACCTCGCTCACTTCGTCGGCCTTGTCGTCCTTGTCGAACACCGGTTTCATCGGCGGCCAGCCGGTGGCTGACGGAGCTCGACCTGCTCCGCCGACTTCCGCGCAACCGGCGCCGAGAAGCGCAGCACCATCGGCCGCACCGGCAGGCAGGCCGCATTCGCGCGCTCGCGCTCGCAACTGAATTCGGCGCTGAAGGCCTTGCGCACCCGGTAGCCATAGCGTTGCTCGACCGTCGTGCGCACCTGCGGGTTGCCGGCGGCGGCGATGCCCTTGCCCCAGACGAGGCGCACGGCGGCATCGGGCGGCAGCGGGCGCGGACAGGTCACGAGCAGCATCCGCGCGGCGCGCTTGCGCGTCGATGCGTCGCGCCTTCAACAGCGCTTCGCGGGCCGGTCCCGACACCACGACCACGGGCAGGCGCTCGCCGATGCCCTCGACTTCGCACCAGGCGTTCGCCGCCACGGTGGCCGCGTCCGCCGGACCGCTCAGCGTGAGCAGGAAGTGCTGGTCCTCCTCGATTTGCGCATCCTTCCCAGGGTTGCGTCGAGACGAATCGCCGGGCCGCCGGTGCTGAAGCTCCACTCGGTCAGTCCCGGTCAACGGCCTTGCGGCATGCTCCGGTACCGGCGGCGACGCGTTGGCTTCCACTCGGGCCGGACCTTCACGCGCAGCGCACGCCCGGCGGCAACGGCTCGCGAAAGTCGTACTGCCAGACCCGGTCGTCGATCCAGCGACCCGTTCCTGCCGGCGCGGGACCGCACACTGCACGCTGACGGGATCGGGCAGCGCAAGGTCGCCGAGCGGCACCACGGCTTCGGAGAATTTCACCGTCACCTGGCGCACCTGCGCGACCTCGCCCTGCGGGCTCACGCTGTCGACGGATGCGGCCTGTAACGATCGGACGCGGCGAGACAGTGCCGCCGCACCAGCGAGATCAACCGAATCAAGCGGAGCGGCTCCAGCGCTGCAGTGGTAAATCAGTAGCGGATCTTGCGCCACGGCGCGCAGGTTCTCCGGCGTCGTCGTCGGGAATCCGAAGAACTCGAGATACGCGGGAATCTGCTCGAACAGCATGTCGGTGCCCACCTGGAAGCGGCAGCCGCGTGCTTGCGCGGCGCGCAGGAACGCCGTCATTTCCTGCTTCATCACGACCTCGCCGACGAGCGCCGATGGCGCGATGCGGTTCACGTCCATCGGCAACGGATCGCCTTCGTTCATTCCCATCGGCGTCGCGTTCACGACCAGCGCGTAGCCGGCCGGATCGTTGGAGCCCGTGCGACACGTCGAGCGCGGGATAGTGCCGGCGCAGCCGATCCGCCAGGCCGTCGGCCGCCGCCGCGTGCGGCATCGAAGAGCCCGATCGCTCGCGATGCCCGCGGCCGCCAGCGACGCGGCGATCGCGCGAGCCCACGCCGCCGCAGCCCACGACCAGCGCGCGCGCGCCGGCGAGTTGCATGCCCTTGCGCTGCACGCCGCGAACGAATCCCGCGCCGTCGAACATGTCGCCCAGCAGGCTGCCGTCGGGCCGGCGCAGGACGGCGTTGCACGCTCCGGCAATCTTCGCCGTCGGCGTGACCTCGTCGACCAGGCTCACCGTCGTGACCTTGTGCGGCATCGTGATGAGCGCGCCGCGCAGGTTCGTGAGCTTCATCAGGCTCGCCAGAACCTGCGGATAGTCCTCGGCCTTGACGCCCATCGGCACGACGACGGCGTCGATGCCCTGCTGCTCGAAATACGGGTTGTAGATCATCGGCGCCTTGAAGGCTCTCGGTCGGATAACCGACGTGCGCGATGAGTGTGGTGGTGCCGCGAATCATCGGGATTTCTTCTCGATTGCAGCGTCAGGTTTTGGGCACGATGGGTTCCGATCTCTTCATCGGCGGGTCAGATCGTCGACCTGTCCGGTTTCGCAGCTTCGCCGATCGCCTCGGTCACGCGAAGGTTGGCAAGCGCCGTCGCGCGCTCACGAGCGGCGAGGCTTCGCCGCGGACCACCGCGCCGAAGTGCTCCATTTGATGCTTGAGCGGATCGTCGCGCGTCATTTCCGCGACGCTCGTCCGGAACGGCTTCCACCACGAGCGGTCTTCGGCGCGGTCGTACGTCTTGAGCCGCATCGTCGGTATCGACAGCGAGCCGAACGTGCCCATCACGACGTAGCAATCCTCGTCGTCGTAAGTCGGATACGCCTTGTTCTCCTGCGACGTGTGTTCCCAGTTCGCGCGCGCACGCCGCGGTGTCGGACAGCATGAACGAGCCCAGCGCGCCGCTCGCGAAGCGCAGGTTGATCGCGACGGTGTCTTCCACCGGAAAGCCGCGCGTCGCGTCCGATGCGAACGCCTGCACGGCGACGATTTCGCCGCACAGGATCCGCAGGTTGTGCACTTCGTGGATCATGTTGATCAGGATCGGGCCGCCGCCGGGCTCGCGGCGCCAGGGGCCATCGGCGAAATAGTGGTCGGGCTTGAAGAACACGGCGCTGCCCATCACCGCGACCAGGGTTCCGAGCGTGCCGCGCTCCACGATTTCCTTCGCCTTCGCCATGATCGGGCTGTGCGCGCGGTGATGGCCGATCAGGATGCGCGCGCCCGCGGCGTCGGCCGCCCGCAGCAGCCGCTCGCCTTCCTCGACTGTTGGCGCGATCGGCTTTTCGAGCAACATCGGCAGCCCCGCCTCGACGCACTGCATCGCCTGCGCGCACGTGGAGCCTTGCGGGGGGTCGCCAGACCACGCCATCGGCCGCCGGTCGTTGGCGAGAGGTGCCGCATCGAGCGACGTGCAACCACGGCACGCCGGCCTGGCCGGCGGCTGCGGGCCGCGGCGGGCGCCGGATCGACCACCGCGGACAGCGTGCGGCAGGCCGGGCCCTGCGGGCGACCTCCATGCGGGCGGCGCCGATTGCCCTGGCGCCGGCGACGGCGATGCGGGTCTTCGGTCCCGTTCCCGCGCGGCAGTAGGCGATGCGTGCTCGTGGAATTCGAGCCGAGGTGAGCGGTACCGTCAGCTCGCTCGATGCGATTCCTTTCGCCTCGGGCCGCACGCCGCGCCACCACAGCGAACGTGTCCCCGGCGGCTTGCCTCGACGAGCATCCCCACGCCGCTCGGCGAGCCGCCTCGGCCCCTGCGTACGCGCGCGAGCCGGAGGAAGGGGGTCAAGCCCTTGCCGTAGCACGATGATCGTAGGCAAGCGCGTCCTCGCCGAACACCGCTTCCGTGATCGGGCAAGGAATTCTGCCGTGGTGGCTTGCCGAGGTGGCGTTGAGCACGACGTCGAAGCGGTCGTCGGCGACGTCCGCGTATCCACAGCCGATGACGGGGACTCGTCCGCGGCGACTTCGGAGGCGAGGGCGCGTGCCTTGTCGATGGTCCGGTTGGCGATGACGACGGCGTCGGGATTCAAAAGTGCGCTGAGCAACGGGAGCAGCGCTGGCGCGCACTGCGCCGCCGGCACACCTGCACCAGGGATGCGCCTTGCCGGCGAGCGAGACGCCGCGATTGCTGCATCGATGTCGTTGACGAGGCCGACGCCGTCGAAGTTGTCGGCCGAGGATGCGGCCGCCCTCGAACCTGGAGGGCGTTGGCCGCACCCGGCAGTTGCGCGCGGGGAAACGGTCCGTGGCGAGCTCGAATGCCTGCACTCTTGAACGGCGCGGTGACGTTCATCCCGCGACCGCCGTCTGGCACGGAATGCGCCTGGACGGCCGCGGCGAACTGCGTCGAGCGGGCCCCTCGATCGCGATGTGGTTTCGGAGGTCCTGGCGTGCGTCCCGCGCGAAGGTGCTGTGAATCAGCGGCGGACCTGCTGTGGCCGATCGGATTGCCGATCACGGGGCAGGCGTCCGTCATGGTGGAGTCCGTGAGTGCGAGGTATGATTCCGAGCAGGGATTGCAAAATATCTTCCGCCAGCCCCGTTTGCATGTGGCCGTTAGAGTACCCTCTGTAGCCGGCACCGCGACCGCTTCGTCTCCGACAGACCATGATGAGCGGTGTGCTGCGTCCGCTGTGATGGCGGTGTCGGCTTTGTTTACAGAGGGCGTTCGGGCGAGTGAACGCGTCTCGTTGATCGCGTCTTAAACAAAGCCAATGAGTTACGGAACATGGTCTGGATTGTTGCATACATACGGTGCCGTCGGAGTCCCCATTTTCCCGGTACGCCGCACGCCCCGACCAGAGGAGGAGAGTCATGCCCAATACTAATGTGAGCTGTTCTATCGCGTCCTGGCGATCGCAACTCCTTGCTGCAGGCCTGATCGCAGCGCCGGCCCAAGCCTTCATCCTTTCGGACATCGATCTCAACGGAACCAACGAGGCGCTTCGCCAAATGCTTCTGTATGGAACGGCTGATGCGTTCATTACGGTGAATACCCTCCTGGCACAATGAGACTCCAAACGACCTTCAGGGCTTTCTGCTCGGAAACACGACGGCCGCGCACATCCATTGCTGTACTGCGGCGCCCAGCTGACTGGCACGGCGGGCGTAGCGACGGTTCCACCGGCGTTCCCTGGCTTTCCGGCTGGGCGTGCACATCCGGGACCACGACCTGCATTTTAGACAACATGCTGGACCCGTTGTTCTATAACCTGCCGTTCCTCACGCCCGTGGCGGGTCCGTCGGGCAGGCGTACAACGACATGATCAATGGAATGGCGCAGGGCCGGACGTATCTGAACATTCACACGACCGTCGTTCCGGGTGGCGAGATTCGCGCCTTCCTTGCCGGCCATCGCAATCCCCGGAGCCGGGCACCCTAGCGCTGCTTGGCATCGCCGCTGCGGGCCTCTGCGTTGCGTCGTCGCAAGGCGTAGACGCGCGCACGGCACCCAAAGCCCCGCTCCGGCGGGCTCTCTTTGGGCTTCTGGCCCTAGCTTTCAGGTCGGCCGTGTAATGGTACCGTTCACGAAGAGATCGACGACCGAGTTCGCCCAACGATCGACCTCCGGGGTCATCGGCATGCCGAGCGCCGAGCGCGCGCCGTTGCGGAACGCTCAACACCAGGTAGAGGAACTGTTCCCGGCGCCCATCGGATCGTCGAGCGTCACGTATCCCCGCGCGCACTCGTGCGAGAGAGAGCCACCGATGAGCGCGATCGCTTCCTGCGTCGCGCCCTCGCTCGTCACCGCCGGCGGCAAGCTTCGGAAAGCGCGCGGACTCGCCCACGATGAGACGGTGCAGCGCGAGCGCCTGCGGGTGAGTGCGGCGTGCAGGATGAGCGCCGGCGAGCCGGCGCAGGATTTCCGCGAGATCCGCTCCGGCGATGAGCGGCATGGCCGCCGGCGGCCGGCAATCCTTCGATGATCCGGTGGAGGACCGCGCCGAACAGCGTCGCCTTGTCCTCGAAGCGGTGATAGAAGGTGCGCTTCGACATGCGAGCGCGCTGCGCGACGGCCTCGATGCTCGTCGCGCCGTAGCCGCGCTGGAAAAACAGATCCGTGGCGGCGTCGAGGATGCGCTCGCGGAGCTGCGCCGCTTCCTCAGGCGAGGGGCGACCGCCGCCGGCGACGGTGCCGGCGCGGGGGCCTTGCGGTTGGGCAGGGGTGCCGCCTTGCGTTTGACCGCAGGCGGCACGTCAGGCGCGAGCGCGAGGCGCGCGGGCTGATCGACTCAGTGCTGATTGGGCGGGAGTACGAGTAGTCGGCATTCGGCGCTCCGTAGATCGCGCGGGGCGCGTAGTAGCCGCCGTTCGACCGAGCGATCCTGCGCGATAGTATCCGCGCGTTCGCCGCGTACCCGGCGAGGGCCGCGATAGCTCGTCGGAGTCGGCCGGACTGGCGCGTATCGCGGGGCCGCGCGGTGCAGACGAATACGACGCCGGGCGGAGGAGCGTGGTACGACCGCGCCGGGGGCAGGGTAGTAGGCGCGCGGCGCGGCACTACCCAGGGCGCGGCGCTAGCACGCGACGTAACTTTGCGGCGGGTAGTAATTCTGCGGCGGGCTGTGTCCTGCGGCGGGCTGTAGCTCTGCGGCGCCGGCGGGTAATAGTAGGCGCCCGCGCGGCGGCGGCCCCGAGCGACCGCAAAGGGCAGCGTCACGATTGCGGCTGCGGTGCCGACGACCGCGGCGGCGAGTCCGACTGACGGGAGCGAACGGGTTGCCGTAGTGGTGCCGATGTCCATGGTGGCGGTGCCATCCGTAGCCGCCGGCGAAGTGCGGAAGCGACCGGTGCTGCGGCAAGCGTGATCGCCAATGCGCCCACTGCCGCCGCTTTGAATCGGGTCATCGTCTGGCTCCTTCGGAGGTGACAACATGGCCGGACGTCCGGCATCCGAGCTGGGGCAGCGTAGCACCGAAAATAACGCAACGCAACCGTACCGTTTCCAGCGGGCTGCGCTTGGCAGCAGCGGGTGGATTCCGTATGCGCAGCGACCTTCGTCGTTGCATGGGTTGCCGAGGCTAGGCATGAGCTCGTCCCCAAACGCCGCAGCAACTGCGGTTGCTTCCTTCATTGTCTGGCAAAGGCAATGCCCTCCGGGCTTCGTACCCCAGGCGCCGAGGGCATTGCCTTCGCCTGACGCGCCAATTCCGCCGCATGGCCACCACGCTTTACGCACTGAAGCCGCGATTCCAGGAGCTGCTGCGTCCACTTGTTGGTCGGCTTGCGGCGGCCGGGTCACTGCCAATCAGGTGACGCTGTGCTGCGCTCGCGATGTCGGTCGCCACGGGGGCACTCGTCCGCGCTCAGCCGCGGCGGCGGTCCGGCCGTTCCTGCTGCTGCCGATCGTCTTTCTCGCCCGCATGACGCTCAACGCCATCGACGGCATGCTCGCGCGCGAGTTCGGCCAGCAGTCGCCGCTCGGTGCCTATCTCAACGAGCTCTGCCGACGTGGTCTCCGACGCCGCGCTGTATCTTCCCTTCGCGCTCGTCGCGCCGTTCGGTCCCGTATTCGGTCGGGCTCGTGATCGTCGCAGCGTGCGTCTCGGAAATGGCGGGCGCGCTCGGCCCGATGGTGGGCGCGCGTCCGGCGCTTCGACGGCCCGATGGGCAAGAGCGATCGCGCGCTCGTGTTCGGCGCCCTCGGCCTCTACGTCGGCCTCGGTGGCGCGCTGCCGGAGTCGTCGCCTTCTGGCTCATGCCGGTGCTTGCGCTGCTGATCGGCTGCAACGTCGTTCGTGCGCGTGCCGGCGCGGCGCGGCCGCGGCAGCGAAGGCCGGGCGATGAACGATCGGTTCACGCCGCCGCCGACCGCCCGTTCCGAAGGCACGCACGCATTAGCAATACGTAACTGAACGAAGTACA
>ERZ1370068.8907-contig-7724_pt1 | contig 30559 bp, 26 predicted proteins | sample MGYA00561227_ERZ1370068 | MGnify/ENA primary metagenome ERZ1370068 (study PRJEB38410, sample SAMEA6850437) | metagenome | study: Metagenomic assessment of the ecological functions of the soil: analysis of the soil microbiota associated with the...
GGTATGCTTCGTTCAGTTACGTATTGCTGTTGTACGCGTCGCTCATCGCAGGTACGGGAAGTTCTACTCGCGCGCAGGTCAACGGGTGAGGTGAGGTCGCGGGTGCGCCCTACCTGGATAGCAGACACCCGTGCGCCGGCCTCGACAGCGTCGCGAAGAAAGACGTGGAGCGAGCTCGTACGGGGCGCACCCCGGGCAGAGGTTCGAGATGACGAGCGACGCGGAGCACACGAGCAGCCAGAGCGGCGGCCTGAAAACGAGCCGTGCACCGCGATGGCCCCCGTCCGCGGCCGCTCCCTCGGCCGCGAAACGCGCAGTCTCGAGAACCATAGACCGTGTCGGCGGCGGTGACCAGATACGGCGGCGTCGCCTCGGCGTGGTGAACAACCGCGTCGACCGACCCGAGGCCAATGGGTTGGCGAACGAACCGCACGTCGTAGGGCGGCTCGAGCAGCGCCTCGACCGCCAGCTCGGCGCCCAGGTGACCCGTGACGACGGCTCGATCGGCCAGCACGCGGCCAGCTCGTGCACGAGCGTCACGACGACCGGCCGGCCGTCGATCGGCAGACTGGCTTCGGCCACCCGCCGGTCAGCGGCCGCAGCCGCGTGCCGCCGGCGCCATCACAACCGCCACGATCAGCCCAGCAACCCCTCCGCCTCGTCCAGCACCGCGGCCGCGATCCGCGACTTCGGCGCCTTCGGCGATGCGCGCTCTCCCCCACGCGTGATCGGTGACCACCTCATTGTCCTTCGCGTCGAAGGCCGATGTCGGTTCTCGACACATCGTTGAAGACGACGAGGTCGACGTTCTTCGTCTGCCGAGCATCGCCCGCTTCCGCGCGGCGGGCCCCTGCTCGCCGTGGCTCGGCGCCGAAGGGCGACGAGCACCTGGCCCGCTGCTCGCGCTCGCCGGCAGCGCGCGTGCGATACGTCCGTCGGTCGGCTGCGAGCTCGACGAGCCACGGCGTCCTCGTCTCTTCGGCCACGCTTCCGAGCGTCGACGCCTCCGCCGGGCCGGTAGTCGGCGACTGGCGGCCGACATCAGGACGAGGTCGGCGTCGGCGCAGGGCCAGCGCCGCGCGGTCAGCACGCATCGCCGTCGGCGTCGGGATCACCTCGATCCCGTACGGGCGGCGTCGACCGCCAGGTTTGCCGAGAGCAGCGATCACGTCTCGGCGCCACGCCGGCGTGCCTCAGCGGCGAGCGCGACGCCCATGCGGCCCGGATGAGCGGTTGCCGAGGAAGCGAACCGCTGTCCAGGCGGCTCCTCGTGTCCTGCCCGCGGAGACGAGCACCCGCCTGTCCGGCGAGCGTCCGCGGCGCAGAGCAGCTGGCGCGGCGGAACCGCTCCGCGATCTGGCAGTCCGGCGCGACGCCCCACGCCCGACTCGCCTTCCGCCAGTCTCGCCCTCGTCGGGCCCGATCAGCTCGACACCGCGCTCGAGCAGCGTCGCGACGTTGGCGCCTGCGTCGCGGGATGCGCCCACATGCGCGTGGTTCATCGCCGGCGCGACGAGCATCGGGCCTCGATGCGGCGAGCGCGGCCTCGGTGAGCACGTTGTCCGCGATGCCCGTGCGCAAGCTTGGCGAGCGTGTTCGCCGTGCAGGGCGCGACGACGAGCAGGTCGGCGCGCGTCAGGTGCGCGATAGACGTCATCGCTCGCGCGGCCGGCGGGCGAGCGCGCAGAAGGTCTTCGCTCGTCACGAACCGCTCGCGCCGCGCGTCAGCGAGCGGGACGACCTCGTGACCGGCCTTGACGAGCAGCCGCGTGCAGCTCGCACGCCTTGTAGGCGCGCAATGCCACCGGTTACGCCCGAGGAGAACGCGAGCCACGCCCGCGAATTGCTGCCTGCTAGGTGGCTGAGCGCTTGGTCTGGATAGGCGTACTTGACGATCTTGCCCTCGGCGATCTCCTCGAGGGCCATCGTCAAAGTAGATTCTTCGAGCGCGACTCCGACCAGCGGCGGCGCGAAGTCGTCGAACGTGCCCTCACCGAGCTGGTGGTGGTAGTTGTTGATCTGCCGGGCGCGCTTCGCCGCGACGATCACGAGCGCGTAGCGCGAGTCGACGTGTTCCAGCAGCTCATCGATGCGTGGGTGGATCATCGGCCGGGACATGGTAGCTGCGCGAGCGCAGCTCTCGCGCGACGATCTCCGCGCAGGCTGCTCCGCGGCCCGGTCCCGGTCGTCGTTCTCGATCACGTAGTCGAACTCGCGCGCCTGCTCCAGCTGGTCGCCGGGCGAGGGCGATGCGCTCCTCGATCACGCCGCTCGACTCTCGGTCGCCCGCTCGCTGCAGCCGCCGCTCGAGCTCGTCGACCGGGGCCGTGACGAAGATCGTCGACCGCGCCGGGCAGCTCCTGCGTCACGCTCGAGCGCGCCCCTCGGTCTCCAGCTCGAGCAGCGGCGCACTGTCCTTCGCCGCGGATCCGGTCGATCTCGGAGCGGAGCGTCCCGTACGCGGTTACCGGACGAAGCCGACCTACTCGAGGAACTCGCCGGCCTCCGATCCGGCGCGTCGAACTCCTCGTGCGCGTCAGGAACCAGTAGTCGACGCCGTCCTCCTCGCCCGGGCCGCTGCGGCGCGCGTCGTCGCCGAGACCGGCCGACGCGAGCTCGCGGAAGCGCGGCAGCAGCACGCCCGATCAGCGTTCCCTTGCCCGCGCCCGACGGGCCGGTCACGACGAAGACGGGCGAGGCCGGTCTAGCCGGGTTGAAGAGGTCAATCAGCTCGTGCGCGCTGACGGTCGGAGAGACCGCCGACCGTCTTCGACTGGCTGATGCGGCACTGGTTGAGCGAACCGCGCGGCCTTGACGCGGCCGAACTTCGGCACCGCCATCAGCATGTCGAACACCTTCGCGGTCGAGACGTACTCGGGCGGTCGCGCGAGGATCGTCTCGATCCGACACCCGCGCCGGACTTCAGATCCTTCTTCAGCTTGCGCCCGCTTGACGCGAATGTCGTTCGCCCGCTTCGAGCGCCTCCATCCGTTGGTCGAGCGAACGGACGGGCGCTTGGACTTGCGATCTGCGGGGGCACCATGGGAGCGCCGCATACTACCGAACCTCTCAGCGCGGTGCAAGCCAGCGGCTTTTGCGGTCAGTTTCAGCCATCTTGACAACGCCATCGAGCGCTGCGCAGAACGGCGTGCGTCCGGCATTGTCGAAACCCGCGCGCGTCGCTCCTCTGCGAGCTCCGCACGAACGCGCAGCGGTGCGTCGGGGTCGCGCGAAGAGAACCGTTCCGAGCGCGACGTCGAGTCGCGCCGCACGCGATCGAACTCGAGCGCGTCCTGCCCGGTCGCGACGCCGCCCATGCCGACGATCGGCAGCGTCGTCGCGCGCGCCGAGCGGCGAGCACCGCGGCGAGCGCGACCGGCTTCAGCGCCGGTCCGGAGTAGCCGCCGGTGCCCGCGCCCGAGTGTCGGGCTGGAGCGTCGTCGTCGAGCGCCAGCGCCGCGCAGCGTGTTGACGAGCGAGAGACCGTCGGCACCCGCGCCGCCTCGACCGCTCGCGCGACCTCGCGCGATGTCCCAGGCATGCGGCGAGAGCTTCGCGTAGAGCGGGTAGCGTCGGTCGCCGCGCGGCAGGCGGCGACGATCTCCGCCGCCGACTCGGGCGCCTCGTCGACGTTCGGGCACGAGAGGTTCGAGCTCGATCGTCACGTCCTCGAGCTGCGCGCACGTCTCCGCGTACTCGTGCGCGGCAGAAGCCGCCGACGGACACCCACAGCGGCACGCCGAGCGCGCGCAGCGGCGGGCAGCGTTTCGGCGATGAACAGCTCGCGGCCCGGATTGGCAAGGCCGATCGCGTTCAGCATTCCGTAGTCCGTCTCGGCGATGCGCGGCGGTGCGTTACCCTCGCGCGCGGCTCGCGGCGTGACCGTCTTCGTCACGAACGCGTCGAGCGACTGCGCGACGTCCGGCGCAGTGCAGCGCGTCGAGACAACCGCTCGCGTTCAGGAGCAGCACGAAGCACCGGTCCTTCGACGCAGAGCCGCTTCAGCTCGTCCGTCGATCTCGACGACGCAGCCGTAGCAGGCGCCGTAGCCGCAGGCCATCGGCGCCTCCCACGCGAGCTGCGCGTCCGGGCGGACGAGCTCGCGACCGCGCGCGAGCATCGGCTCCGGGCCCGCACGCGAGCACGTCGCGCCCGTCGGGCAATCAGCTCCGTCACGAACGATCGGGTCGATCACGACCTCGGCGTTCGGGACGAGCGCCGCCGCTTCGGCGTGGTGCATCGATGCGGAAGCCGAGCACCGCCGGCGGATGCTCGAGCGCCTCGGCGAGGTACGGCAGCGGCGCGATGCCGATCCCGCCGCCGACGAGCAGCGGGCCGAGCGACGTCGAGACCGGAAGCCGTTCCCGAGCGGGCCGAAACGGCGATCTCGTCGCCCGGCTCGAGCGCGCGCGAGCGCGCGCGTGCCGGGACCGATCGGGTCGAGCGAGAAACGCGAGCTCGCCCGGCGGCGCAAGGCAGAGCGAGACATCGGGCGCGGCAGGACACGGCCCGGCGCCTCGAGCATGAAGAACTGCCCCGGCATCCCCGGGCTCGAGGCCGCCGCGCTCGACGCCGCAGCGAGCGCGTACAGGCCGACGAGCCTCGAGCCCGCGACGACCTACGACGCTCGTGTCGCGCGCTCTCGACATCGATGCGCTCCTGCAAGCGACAGCTGCCGTGCTCCACACGCGCGTTCGCGATCGCGTGCACCGCGGCCGCGGCGGCCGCGATCGTCGTGATGCACGGGACGCGCGTCGCGAGCGCGGCCTCGCGGATCAGCGTAGCCGTCCGAGCCGTGGCTGCCGAGCCCCGTGCCGGCGTGTTCACGACGAGGTCGCAGCGGCTCGCGCCGGATCAGGTCGACGACGTCGGCTGTCGCCCGTCGTTCATCTGCACCTCGTCGACTTCGAGGCCCCGCGCCGCGCAGCGTCTGCGCCGTGCCCGCCTGTCGACGACAGAGCGTGAAGCCGAGACCGGCGAGCGCGGCCGCGACCGGGATCACCGCGAGCTTGTCGGCAGTCGCGCACCGAGAGGAACGACCGTGCCGTGCGTCGGCAGGCGGCACGTCCGGCCGCGCGCTCCGCCTTCGGCGAACGCGGTCGGGAAAGTCGCGCGCGCTCGCCATCACCTCGCCGGTCGAGCGCATCTCGGGACCGAGCACCGGGTCGGCGCCGGGGAAGCGCGCGAAACGGCAGCACGGCCGCCTTCACGCTCACCTGCGCGCGGCGGCCGCTCCGGCGGCAGCTCGAGCTCGCGACATGCGCGCTGCGCCGGCCGCGAGCCTGCACGCCGCCTGCGACGAGGTTGACGCCGGTCGCCTTCGACGCGAACGGGACCGTGCGCGACGCGCGCGGGTTCGCCTCGAGCACGTAGACCTCGCCGTCCGCGACCGCGAGCTGCACGTTGAGCAAGCCGACGACGCCGAGGCCGCGCGCGAGCGCGGCGCACGACGATCGGCGGATCTCGGTAGCGTCGCCGCCGATGCGAGCGACGGCGCGGGCAGCACGCACGCCGGAGTCGCCGGAGTGCACGCCGGCCTCCTCGACGTGCTGCATGACGGCGCGCGACGTAGCAGTGTCGTCGCCGTCGCGACAGCGCGTCGACGTCGATCTCGATCGCGTCCTCGAGGAACCGGTCGACGAGCACGCGGCCTGGACGTCGCTGCATCGCGTCGACGCACCTGCTCGGCCGAGTAGCAGATGCGCATCGCGCGGCCGCCGAGCACGTACGACGGGCGCACGAGCACCGGGTAGCCGATGCGGGCAGCCATCGCCTACGGCCTCCGCGCGGGTCGTCCGCGATCCCCCACGGCCGGGCACCGGATGCCGAGCTCGTCGGTCAGCTCGGCCGAATCGCTCGCGGTCCTCGGCGAGGTCGACCGCGCCGAACGGCGTCCCGAGGATCGGAATTCCCGCCTCCTCGAGCGTCGCGGCGAGCTTCAGCGGCGTCTGACCGCCGAACTGGATCACGACGCCTTGCGGCTGCTCGCGCCGGCAGACCGCGAGCACCGCCGCCGGATCGAGCGGCTCGAAGTAGAGCCGGTCGCTCGTGTCGTAGTCCGTCGAGACGGTCTCGGGATTGCAGTTGACCATCACCGCCTCGTAGCCGAGCGCGCGGAACGCCTGCGCCGCGTGGACGCAGCAGTAGTCGAACTCGATGCCCTGCCCGATCCGGTTCGGACCGCTGCCGAGGATCACCACGCGGGGCGCGTCGCCCTGCGGCGGCGCCTCGTCCGCCTCGTCCCAGGTCGCGTAGTAGTACGACGACTCGGCGGCGACCTCGCCGGCGCACGAATCGATGCGGCGGTAGACGGGCTCCGGGTCGCCTGCTTCTCGCGCTCCTCGGCCGATCCCCTCGAGCTCGCGGCGAAACCACGGGTGGAGGTTCTCCGGCTCCCAGTCGAGCTCCGCCTCGAGCCCGCGCTCCGCCTTGACGAATGCCTCGCCGAACGTGCGGCCGATGCCCATCGTCTCGCCGACCGACTTCATCTGCGTGCCGAGCCGCCGGTCCGCCGCCGGGAACTTCTCGAACGCGAAGCGCGGGATCTTCACGACGACGTAGTCGAGCGTCGGCTCGAAGCTCGCGGGCGTCGTCTTCGTCAGGTCGTTCGGGATCTCGTCGAGCGTGTAGCCGACGGCGAGCTTCGCCGCGACCTTCGCGATCGGATAGCCCGTCGCCTTCGACGCGAGCGCCGACGACCGCGACACGCGCGGGTTCATCTCGATCACCGCGGATCTCGCCCGTCTCGCGATCGCGGGCGAACTGGATGTTCGAGCCGCCGCACTCGACGCCGACCGCACGGATGACCGCGGCCGCGGCGTCGCGCAAGCTCCTGATACGCCTCGTCCGGAAGCGTCATCTGCGGCGCGACCGTGATCGAGTCGCCGGTGTGCACGCCCATCGGGTCGAGGTTCTCGATCGAGCAGACGATCACGACGTTGTCGTTGCGGTCGCGCACGACCTCGAGCTCGAACTCGTCCCAGCCGCGCACCGACTCCTCGACGAGCACCTGGCCGATCGGGCTCTCGCGGAGGCCACGCGCGACCTGCGCGCGCAGCTCGTCGGCTCCGTCCGCGAAGCCGCCGCCGTGCCCGCCGAGCGTGAACGCGGGACGCACGACCGCCGGCGCGAGGATCCCGTGCAGCTCGTCCGCGCTCGTGACGATCTGCGACCTCGGCACGCGGAGCCCCGCCCGCTCCACGCACGCCTTGAAGAGCTGATCGGTCCTCGGCGCGGTCGATCACGTCGAGCGGCGCGCCGATCAGCTCGACACCGAGCTCGTCGAGCAGGCCGGAGACCGCGAGCTCGCGCGCGCGAGGTTGAGCGCCGTCTGGCCGCCCATCGTCGGCAGCAGAGCGTCGGGCCGCTCCCGGCGGAGCACCGACGGCGACGCCCTCGAAGTCGAGCGGCTCGAGATACGTCCGGTCGGCGAAGCCGGGGTCGGTCATGATCGTTGCCGGGTTCGAGTTGACGACGATCGTCCGGAACCCGTCCTCGCGCAGCACCTTCAGCGCCTGGCAGCCGGCGTAGTCGAACTCGCACGCCTGGCCGATCACGATCGGGCCGGAGCCGATGAGGAGGATCGATTCGAGGTCGGTCCTACGCGGCATGGGCGAGGTCCTCGATCCAGGTCTCGAGCAGCGGCCAGGCGTCGTGTGGGCCGGGGCCTGCTTCGGGATGGAACTGAAGCGACCGCGCGCGGAGCTCCGGGAACGCGAGCCCTTCGACCGTTCCGTCGTACAGCGAGACGTGCGTCACCTCGGGCGTCGTCGCAGCGCGTCGACGCAGAAGCCGTGGTTCTGCGCGGTGACGAGTACACGACCGCTCGACCGCTCGAGCACGGGATGGTTCGCGCCTCGGTGTCCGAACAGGAGCTTCGAGGTGCTGAGGCCCGTGGCGCGGCCGAGCAGCTGGTGCCCGAGGCAGATTCCGAGCACGGGCACCTGGCCGAGCAGCTCCCGGCACGGTCGCGATCTCCAGCTCGAGCGGCTCCGGGTCCCCGGGCCCGTTCGAGAGGAGGACACCGTCGTAGCCGACGAGCTCGTCGGCGTCGACGTCGTGCGGATACACCGTGACCGCTGCGCCTGCGTGGGCCAGCCGGCGCAGGATCGATCGCTTGCAGCCGTAGTCGACGACGGCGACGCGCGTGGGGCCGATGTCGCTGAAGATGTACGGCTCCTTCGTCGACACGCCCGCGACAAGCGCCCGGCCGTTCATCTCGGCAAGCGAGCGCGCGGTCGCGAGCGCCTCGTCGACCGCGCAGTCGCCTGACACGGCAACCGCCCGCATCGCCCCGGCGCTGCGGAGCTGCAGGACGAGGCTGCGCGTATCGATGCCCGTGAGCGCGACGATGCCGCGCTCGTGCAGCCAGTCGGTCCACCCCGGCCCACGCGCCTCCCGCATCAGCACCGCGCGCGCGTGCGGCCTGGTCGACTCCGATCGTGCGCGGTCGACGCCGTAGTTGCCGATCATCGGCGCGGTGAAGCAGACGAGCTGCTCCGCAAAGCTCGGATCGGTGACGATCTCCTGGTAGCCGGTCATCGCGGTCGTGAAGACCGCCTCGCCGCAGGCGAACCCCGTCGCACCGACCGACTCGCCGCCGAACACCGTGCCGTCCTCCAGAACGAGCATCCCGGTCACTGATGCACCACGGCGCCCGCCGCAACGGTCATGACGACGCGACCGCTCAAGCGTACGGCCGAGGAGCCACGGAGTTCGCCGAGCGAGACCGGAAGCCGTCCTCGGTCACCTCCGTCACGCCTGCCGTGTCGAGCAGGACGAGATTCGCCGTCACCCCGCGCGCGACACGCGGGCGCTCCAGCCCGAAGATGCGTGCAGGGCCGGCGGACAGCCGTTCGAGCAACGTCGCGAGCGGCAGCAGTCCGGGCTCGACCAGCTCGTTGTAGAGAACGGCGAACGCCGTCTCGAGGCCGGTCACGCCGAACGGTGCCGCCTCGAACGGAGCGTCCTTCTCATGGCGCGCGTGCGGTGCGTGATCGGTCGCGATCGCCTCGATCGTGCCGTCGCGAAGGGCGGCGAGAGCGCGACGCGGTCCCGCTCCTCGCGCAGCGGCGGGTTCATCTTCACGTTCGGGTCGAGCGACCGCACCGCGTCGTCGGTGAGCACGAGGTGGTGCGGTGTCACCTCGCCGCTCGCCCGCACGCCGGCGTCGCGTGCCCGGCGTAGCGCGGCCACCGATTCGGCGGCCGACAGGTGCAGCATGGTGCAGCGGCTGCTCCTCGTACGCGGCGAGCGCCAGGTCGCGCTCGACCATGACGGACTCCGCGACGGAGGGATACGAGGCGAAGCCCATCTCGGCCGCGACCGCGCCCTCGTGCACGTGGCCGCCGCGTGAGAGCGACGGCTCCTCGCAGTGAAGCGCGAGCGGGCGGCCCGTCAGCGACGCGTACTGAAGCGCCCGCCGCATCATTCCGGCCGAGGAGACCGGCACGCCGTCGTCGGAGAACGCGACCGCGCCGGCATCGGCGAGCTCGCCCATCTCCGTGAGCTGCTCCCCGTTCTGGCCGCGGGTGATCGCCGCGAGGAAGCCGACCGGAATCTCCGCCTCCCGCTTCGCCACATCGGTGAGCGCGCCGAGCGTCGCCGCCGAGTCGATGACCGGATCGGTGTTGGGCATCGCGAGGATCGCGCAGTAACCGCCCGCCGCGGCGGCCGCGGTGCCGCTCGCGATCGTCTCCTCGTCCTCACGGCCCGGCGTGCGCAGGTGCACGTGCGGGTCGACGAACGCGGGCGCGAGGAGCGAGTCCCGTGCCTCGATCGACGTGGTGCTCGTTCGCGTCAACCTGCTGCCCGACGTCGGTGATCACGCCGTTGTCGATTCGCACGTCGAGCGCCGCATCGATGCCCTCGACCGGATCGACGACTCGCGCTCCGCGAACGACGACGTTCGCGCCCCGCCGCTCCTCTGACCCAGAGCATCATGCGACCTCCGCGGCGGCGAGCGCGCGGACGCCGACCGGGCCGCGGTGAGCACGTCGTAGAGAACCGCCATCCGGACGACGAGACCCGATCGCACCTGCGTCTCGACGAGCGAGTCGGCGGAGTCGGCGACCCGAGGATCGATCTCGACACCGCGGTTCATCGGGCCGGGTGCATCACCTTCTGGCCCTGGCGGAGCCGTTCCGGCGTGATCCCCCAGCGCGCGGCGTACTCGCGAAGGCTCGGCACGTAGTTCGCGCCCGCCTCCATGCGCTCGCTCTGCATCCGCAGGACGTAGACGACGTCGGCGTCACGGATCGCGCCGATGTCGGTGGTCATCTCGGCGGCGAGACCCCGCGGCAGCAGCGCGGGCGGGCCGACGAGCGTGCACCGAACGCCGACGAGGTCGAACGCCTGGAGGAGCGAGCGCGCGACGCGCGAGTGCAGCACGTCCCCGACGATCGCGACGTGGAGCCCTTCGAGCCGGCCGAGCTCCTCCTGGAGCGTGTAGAGGTCGAGCAGCGCCTGCGTCGGGTGCTGATGCTTGCCGTCGCCGGCGTTCGACGACGTGCGCATCGGTTGCACGCGCGACGAGGTGCGGTGCGCCGATGTGCGGGTGCCGGATGACGACGACGTCGGGGTCGTAGGCGCCGAGCGTGAGCGCCGTGTCCTTCAGGTGACTCGCCCTTGTCGACGGACGAGCCCACCGACTTGACCGTGAGCGTGTCGGCGGAAAGGCGCTTCGCCGCGAGCTCGAAGCTCGACGACGTGCGCGTCGACGACTCGTAGAAGAGATTCGACGACGAGCCGGCCCTTGAGCGTCGGCAGCTTCTTCACCTCGCGGTCGAGGGACGACGGCGAAGGTGCGGGCGGTGCCGAGCAGGCGCTCGACGTCGTCGCGCGTCAGGTCGGCCATCGAGATCAGGTGACGGCGCGGCGGCGGCCCCGGCGGGCGGAGGTCGTCGCGCACCAGACGGATTGAGGTCATCGTGAGCCCTCCTCCGGGATCGGCACGAGCAGGATCTGGTCGACTTCGTCCACCTCGAGGAGCTGCACCTGGATTCGCTCGCGTGCGCGACGTCGGCAGGTTCTTGCCGACGTAGTCGGGTCGGATCGGAAGCTCGCGATGGCCGCGATCGACGAGGACGGCGAGCTGGACGCGCGCCGGGCGGCCGTAGTCGAAGCAGCGCCTCGATCGCCGCGCGGATCGTGCGTCCGGTGTAGAGCGACGTCGTCGACGAGGACGACCGTGCGCCCCTCGAGCGGGAAGTCGAGCTGTGTCTCGCGAACGACGCGGCTGCGCGTGCAGCGGCGGCCTCGCCTCCGCGCACGCGAACGTCGTCGCGGTAGAAGGTGATGTCGACGGCGCCGAGCGCGGGCGCCTCGTCCGGCGCGCTCTTCGATCAGCCGCCCGAGCCGCTGCGCGAGCGGGACGCCGCGCGTCTGGATGCCGACGAGCGCGACCTCGGTCGAGCTCCGGGTTCGACTCGATGATCTCGTGCGCGATGCGCGAGAGCGTCCGCGAGAGCGCGTCGGCGTCGAGGAGGATCTTCCCGGCTGCCTCCACCGCGCTCACAGCGCAGCAGGCATCGCAGGGCTGGGGACGTGCATCGTCATTCGACTCCTTTCCGGCCTCTCTGGACCGGGTTAAAGCGTTCGCGTCGGCGCGGACAGTATCGTGCGCGTCGGATGGACGCGAATCTGCTCGACCGCTACGCCGAGCTGATCGTCTCGGTCGGCGCCAATGTCCAGCCGGACCAGGTGCTCGCGGTCGAGGCGCTACCCGAGGCGCAGCCCCTCGGTCACGGCGATAGCCCGCGCGGGCCTACGAGAAGGGGCGCGCGGTTCGTCGACGTGCAGTACTTCGACCCGCGTAGCGAAGCGGATCCGGGCGGAGTGCGCGCGCGAGGATACGCTCGGCTGGGTGCCGCCGTGGACGGGCCGGCGGATGCTCGACCTCGGCGACCTCGACGCGGCGCGCGCCGTGCTCGTCCCGCTCGTTCCGCATCGGGGCTGCTCGACGGCGTCGACCCGGGCGGGCGGGGGCTCGACCGGCCTGCCGACGATTCACGAGACGTTCAAGGTGATCGACGAGCGCTCGATCGCCTGGACGCTCTCGCCCTACCCGACCGCGGGCTGGGCGCGAAGGTCGTCTATCCGGATCTTGACGCGCAGGCGAGGCGCTCGAGCGCCTCTGCGGCAGGACGTCGCGCACGTCTGCCGCCTCGACGAGCCTCGACCCGGCTGCGCGCCTGGGAGAAGCGCATCGACCAGATCTGGCGGAGCGCGACCCGCGCTCGACGCGCTCGACCTCGACTCGATCCACTTCGAGGGCCCGGGCACCGACCTCACGGTCGGCCTGCGCTGCCGAGCTCGCGCTTCGCGAAGGAAGGCGGCTCGTCCCAGACGCGTACGGGCGTGCGGCATCTGCCGAACATCCCGACCGAAGAGGTTCACACGACTCCCGATCCGGCCCGCACGAACGGCGTCGTCACCGCGACGAAAGCCGCTCGACATATCCGGGCTCGCTCGTGGCCGGCATCCGCATCCGCTTCGAGGACGGCCGCGCCGTCGAGATCGACGCCGATACGAACGCGCGGCACGCTGCGTCAGCGGTGCGCCGCCGACGACGGGCGTCACGACTCGGCGAGGTCGCGCTCGTGGACGGCGAAAGCCGGATCGGCAAGCTCGGGCGAACGTTCTTCACGCACGCTGCTCGACGAGAACGCTGCGAGCCACCTCGCGCTCGGCGACGCCTACCCGCTCCGATCGGCGACGCCGGCGACCTGCCGCGCATCAACGAGAGTGCAGTCCACATCGACTTCCCATGATCGGCTCCGACGACGTCGCCGTCACCGGCACCACGAAGGCGGGCGAGCAGGTGCCGATCCTGCGCGAGCGGCAACTGGCAGCTCTGAGTGCTTAGGGCTCGGAGATCAGGTCGTCCGGCTCGGACAACGCCTCGATCGCATCCTGCGCATCCTCGAGCGAGTCCTCCGGAACGAAGACGGTGAGCGGATCGTCCTCGCCTGCCGCGCTCGACTTCCGCGTCGATGCCGGCGTTGCGCAGAGAGCTCGGCCAGCTCCTCCGCTTCCGTGGCATCACCCGCTACCGACACCTGCACCATCCGCGCCATCGCCGCGCCGATGATACGGGCGCGCGCTCCCGCCTTTGACGAGCCGCGGCGCGCCCCGCTCCGGGAACGGCACCTCGATCACGTCGAAGTCGCGGGGACGACCGTTTCGGGAACACCTCACGCGCCTCGCTCGGCGAGGTCGGCGCCGACGTAGCGGGTCGAGAGGTGCGTGAGGGCGAGCAGGCGCACCTCGGCGAGCTTGCGCGACCTCAGCCGCATCGACGGCCGTCGAGTGCAAGGTCTCCCGAGCGCGCTCCGGCTCGTCGGAGCCGAAGGTCGCCTCGTGCACGAGGACGTCGGCGCGGTGGCGCGCTCTGGACGACGGTCGGCGAGGGCGCGGTGTCGCCCGCCAGCACGACCTTGCGTCCCGCCCGGGCCGGCCCGAGCACCGCGTCCGGGCGTGATGACACGCCCGTCGGGAAGCGTCACCGCCTCGCCGGCCTGAGCACTCCGCGTTCCGGTCCGGACGGCGACTCCGAGTGCGTCGGCGGCAGCGACGTCGAATCGCCCCGGCCGATCGTGCTCGACAGCGCGTAACCGATTGCGGCGACACCGTGATCGAGCGCGAATGTCTCGATCGTGTACTCACCTCGCTCGAGCGTCTCGCCCGGCAGCGAGCTCCACGGTGGTCAGCCGATACGGCAGGCGACCGATGAAGGGCCGCAAGCTTCGAGAACAGGTCCTTCAGCCCTCGGGGCCCGTAAACGGTCAGCGGTGCACCTCCTCTCGGCCGCGAAGCGCGAACGTCTTCAGCATTCCGGGCAGGCCGAGGAAGTGGTCGCCGTGGAAGTGGCGTGAGGAAGATCTCCTCGATGTCCGGGAGGCCGACGGTGGAGCGCTGGAGCTGCCGCTGCGTCCCTTCGGGCGCAGTCGAAGAGCAGGCGCTCGCCGCCGCGCCGGACGAGGATCGCGGCGGCGTGCACGCGCTGCGCGGTCGGCATCGAGGCGGAGGTGCCGAGGAACACGAGGTCGAGCGTCCACCGGGCGATTCAGGAGGCCGCCTCGAGGCGCTGTCCGCCGACGGCCAGGCGATCCAGGTACCTGGCCCCGTGCTCGTCACGCGCAGCCGTGCTGTGCTGTTCGCCGCGATGGCGCTTCGTCCTCGTCTTCCTCGGCGCCGCTCCCGCCGGCGGCACCAGCGCCGTCCTGCAAGGTGCCGCCGCGGCCTCGACGCGCCTGCTCGGGATCACAGGCGACACCCACACGCTTCAAGAACCAGACCGGACAGGAGTCGCAGAGTCCGTCAGGCCTTCCTCGGCTGGGGCCAGGGCCAGACCTACGGCTCGCAGTTCGCGGCCTCTCCTCCCGACGCTGGCACCGATCCCGATGCTGCATCTCGGCACCGGCGGTCGCGACCGCCGCGAGACGATCACGCCGCAGGAGATCGCCTCCGGCCAGGGGCGACGGGTACCTCGTCGCCCTCAGCCAGGCGATCTCGGCCTGGGGCAAGGGGATCTACATCCGGCCGATGGCCGAGATGAACAATGCGGCGACGTTCTATTCGGGCTACAACGCGAACGGAAGCCCGAAGGATGCCGCGCACTCGCCGGCGAACTACGGCAAGGCGTTCGCCCGGATCTACCTCAATCCCTCCACGGCGGACCCGCCGCGTCCATCAACGCGCAGACTCGCACAGCCTCGGTCTCCGGCGCTGCGCGGCGGCGACCTGCCCGCGAACCCGTTCCCTCGGCTTTCGCGTCCTCTGGAGCCCGCTGGCGAGCGACAACCCGAGAGTGGCCGGCAACGCGGCGGCGAACTACTACCCCGGCCCCGCCTATCGTCGACGTCGAGGGCGGCGACATCTCACGACGAGCGATTGACCGACACGGCGCCGTGGGCCGGTCTCGAAAAAGCTGTTCGATGCGGCACGCGGGCGCGGCAAGCCCTTCTCGGTCCCGGAGTGGGGCCTGATCGGCGTCGACGATCCGGCGTTCATCCGCCACATGTGCTCGTTCGCGAAGACGCACGCAGCGACCGGAGGTGCTTGCGTACTACAACAGCGTCCCGGCTCGCCGTTCTGACCTCGGATCGAAGCCGGGAAGCCGGGAGGCGTATCGGGCGTGCATGACGCCGCTCGCCGGAGAGCTCCCGGCCTGGGCGCGGGGGCAACGCTCCCGGGACAGAGGCCAAGGTGGTGACGCTGACGCTCACCCCCACTCCGACCACCGGCACGGCACCGCTCTCCGTCACGTTCGCTCGCCGCCCAGCTGACCGTCCCGATCGTGCAGTGGCAGCTCCTGTTCGGCGACGGCTCGCAGACGAGCGGGCGGGGCCGCCGCCCACAACTGTCGCACACGCCTATGCGACGAACGGGATCTTCGACCCGACGTTGATCGTCTACGCGCAGCTGCCGTTCGCGCCGGCGAGCTCGCAGTTCCTCGTCTCCGCCGAGGTGACGGTGGGAACGCCCGCGACGAAGCTCGTCGACCTTCACTGCGACGCCGGGTAGGACACCGCTCTCGATCGTCTTCCAAACGGATCTGAACCTCTCCGAGCAGGCGACGAGCTGGCAGCTCAGCTTCGGCGACGGCAAGACGACCGCAGGGCAACGGTCGCTCCGCCGCACTTCAGCGGCCACACCTACGCCAAGCCCGGCACCTACCGCGTCATCCTCGTCGTGAACACGCCGAGCGGCAGCTACGTCGCCTTTCGGACGTCGTCGTTGCGTCCGCCGCGGCGGGACTGGCGCAGGGAACGCCGACCGGAACCGTGCTCGTCAACGGCCGCCCCTTCACCGGCGGGACCTCGTGCCGTACGGGGCCAAGATCGACGTGACGAACGGCCGGCTGTCGCTCCACAACCGACGTGGGCAAGATCCCCGTCTACGGAACGGACCCTCGGCGCTCTTCGTCCTCGTCCACGCCACCGACAAGGGCAGCGAATCGTGGCGCTTCGACTCACGGGCGGAAACTTCGCGATCTGCAGCAAGCGAACGGTGAGTCTGTCGGGCGCGGCGGCGCCTCCAAAGGTCGTGCGGCGCTGTGGGGCAAGGGCAAGGGCGCGTTCCGCTCACAAGCGCGCTATGCAGCCGCAACCGTCCGCGGCACCTTCTGGCTCACCGCGGACCGCTGCGACGGCACCCAGGTCACGGTCAGGCAGGGCCGCGTCGAGGTCTCGGACCTCGTCCTGCACAAGAAGCAGTCCTGGTTCGCGCCGGCAGGAGCCGATCTCGCTCGGAAGCGATAGATTCGCCGCATGGCCGATCCCGACCGTGCTCGAGGTCATACCGCCGCGAGGTCGACGCCGAGCTCGTACACGGAGATCCGCGAGCTCTACAAGAAGCACTCGATCGCCGAGGACGCCGCGACCTGCCGGGCCTGATCTCGACGCTCACGCCGGACTGCGTGCTACGAGCTCGTCCAGACCGGCCACCGCTGGGAGGGCCACGAGGGCGCCGCGCGCTTCTACACGGGGCTGCTGACCGCGTTCCCGGACATCCAGCTTCGACCTCGACCGACATCGTGATCGGGCCGCAGGGCGTCGTGCGAGGAGGCGGACGTCTCCGCGACGCACGCGGCGCCCGTGGCTCGGCGTTCGACCCGACCGGGCGAGCGCCTCGAGTGGAAGGTCGTGATCTGGTTCCCGTGGGACCAGGAGCGGCGGCTCTTCCGCGGCGAGAAGGTCTTCGTCTCCGGGATCGACGATCCCGCCCTCGATCCCTTAACCCGCGGGCAAGATGCAAGATGCTGGCCCGGCCGGAGAGTGGCCGAGCGCGAGATGGTTCCGCTCGCTGGAGCTTCCAGACGCCCTCGCGGACGTCGCCCCCGTAGCTCCGCGCGGCGATCGACCAGAGGCGTGTCGGCTGGGCTTGACGACGTAGCGTCCGCTCGGGGCCCGGCGCCCTGCGAGCCGTGGGCCGACGAGCCCGACCGCCAGGCGCAGCCAGGACGAGCACGGATCAGGAGCTTGGCGAACATGTGTTCGTCGATGCTAGTGCGAACAGACGTTCGTGTCAAGCGGACGAGACGGACGAGCTCGGGGCGGATCTCGCCCGCCTCGATCTCGAGCACGAGCATGGCGTGGAATTCGCCGCGCCTGCGCTCGGTCGGCGAGCCGGGGTTGAGGAGCCAGACGCCCTCGTGCCGCTCGACGAGGCGGCAGATGCGTGTGACCGAAGATCACCGCTTCGCAGCCGCCGAACCGCGCCGGCAGCCGCTGCTCCCTCCCGGCCGCGGGACCCGGGTTGTGCGTCATCCCGAGCCGCACGCCTCCACCTCCAAGACGAGCTGCTTCGGCAGGAGCTCCCGGAGCGCAGGCTCGTCGGCGTTGCCGTGGACGGCTTGCACCGGCAGCCTGAGCGCGCGGAGCTCCTCGAGCACGGACAGCGCGGAGAAGTCGCCGCCGTGGAGGATCAGATCCGCCGCGCGCGGCAGCCGGTCAGAGCATGCCTCGGGGAGCCGTCCGGCTCCTGGAGGAAGGTAGCGTATCGGAGACGACTGGCGACCGTGGCCACGGCCTGCGAGGCTAGCGCGCCTTCTTCTTGGTCGGCTTCGTCTTCTTGTGCTTCGTCGTCGTCCTTCTTGTGCTTCTGTCGCCTTCGCCTTGTGCTTGCCCTGACGAGGCCGGCGGTCGATGCTTGGTGCCGTTCAGCCGAGTGCGCAGCGCGACCGTGCTCGTTCGGCTCGGGTTCATGTCCGGCCTTCGATCACGATCGTCGCGGCGCCGTGTGCCGAAACCGGCCGGAATCTTGACCGTCGCGTTGTGGTCGGTGCTGCGCCGCTCGCGTCTCGAGAGCTCTGCGATCCGTTCTTGAACGCGATCGCGTAGGTGAAGCGCCTCGCCGGCGTCCAGCTTGACGTACCGACTCTCCCGCGCTGCTCACCGCGCGTCGCCGCGTACGGCTGGCGGCCTGCGTACGGGAAGCCCTTGTAGTCCGGAACGACCTCGGAGTTCGAGGTAGAGTGAAGGTGCCGAGTCCCCCACCGCGCCGCCGCTGCACGAGCCGTTGTCGGCTGTGATCGCGGTGCTGCACCGAGCTGGCTGCGTCGCACGCGCCGAGTCGCGCCTCGCCGAAGTGCAACGACGGAGGACGCCGCTCTGGAAGCCGGTGCGGTCAGACTCGTCGATCAGGTGGAAGAGGTGGAACGCGGTGAGCGCGTCGGCTCACAGTTCGCGATGTGGACGAGCTTGTCGTAGTCCTCCGCCTGCTTCGACTCCGAGACGACCGGCGCGTTCTCGTTGTTCGCGTAACCGGCCACGGTTCTGCGTAATCGACCTCGCCAGCCCGTCTCAAATCGACGAACGTGCGGCTCGTGTTGCCGTAGAGCGTCGAGCCGCTCGTGCTGACGCCATGTACCCCGGACGGCAGCGGCTGAGCGGTGTTGTTGAAGGCGTCCCAGAGCGCAAGCTTCACCCGTGCCGCGTTGACGCAGCCTGTGTTCGGCCAGGCGCAGCCCGCCCTCGACCTCGTCCGTGTCTCACGCTTGGGATAGCAGTGCCAATGACCACTCGTCGAAGAGCGCTTCTGGCGCCTGCATCGCGCGATACGCGACGCCGAAAGCCTGATCCAGCGCACGGGCGAGATGGACGAGTTGCTCGACGCGCCCGGGTTGTCGTTGCCGCGAGGCGGAGGCCGACACCGATGACGCCGACGCTCGCGGTCGAACGCCTTCAGCTTGTCGCAGCAGCTCGCGAGCAGATCGACGGCCATCGCCGCAGGCGATGCCGGCCGCGAGCCGTTCCAGATCGGCGTGCCAAACTGCACTGGCTGATCTCGGCTCGTTGCCGATGATCGCCTCGCAGGACGTACGGATAGCGCTGCATGACCTGACGGCGTAGTTGCAGAAGGAGGCGGCGGCGGCGCTCAGTCGTCGGCGCCATCGTCGCCTTCATCGGGAAGATCGCGAAGACGACCTGAACGCCCTTCGCGCTGAGCGACAGGGATCATCCGGTCGAGGAACGCCTGATCCTGACTCGTCGTCGCAGGAGCGTCGGCATTCCAGGAACACCGCCGACGCGATTCGTCGTCGTCGAGAGCGTGCTCATCTTGTCGAACAGCGTCGCGCCGCCGTCATCGGCGAACTTCGTCGCGTCTTCGGAGAAGCCAATCTGAGGGCCGGCCGCAGCACACCCGTGATCACGAGCGCAAGCGCGCCGATGACCGCCGCAAGGAGTCGTTTCAAAGCTTCTTCCTCTAGTGAACCGCAGAGCCGCAGAACCAGCAGATAGGCAGTAACGGCCGCCTCCGTCGGCCCCTGCTCAACCCTCTTTGAGCTAGATGGCTGATGCCACGGCGGGTGCGTCTGGGGATGGCTCAGGCCAAGCGGTGGGGACGGGTAAGCCGCAGCCAGGCTGGTTGCCTCCCGGTCAAGGCCGCCTCGGCCGCACGGCGCCGCGCCTGAGCCACCATCCAGGCGTGCACTGTCGTGGCATCAGCCATCTAGACGGCGGCGAGCACCGCGTCGACGAGGCGCGCCGCCCCGTAGCGACGGGGTCAACGCCGCGCGCGGGGAGCCCCAGTCCGGCTCTCTGGCGGCGGCGATGATCGCGGCGCGCGCGTCCCTCCGAGCAGCGCGCCCGCGTGTTGAGCGCCGACCGGCGACGACCGCTGCGCCGGCGCGGGCCGGCAGCGCCAGCCGCTCGTGGAGGTCGACGAGCTCCGCGCGTGAGCGGCGGAATCGGGTGCGGCCGCCGCCGCGCCCCTGGATCTCCGTCCGCCCCGCCTGGTGGCAGAGCACGAGCAGGTGCGCACTGCCGTGGAAGAGCCCGAGCGTCACGCCGGAGTAGATCGATGGATGATCGATCCTGGCCTCCACCCAGAGGCGCAAGCTCGCCGCCGCGCGTCGGCGCCCTCGACGACGAGCGCCTCGGCGGCGCGCCGGCGATGAAGTCCGCGACGACGGCGTCGACTGCGATGCCTCCCAGCCCGGCGATCGCGATGCGCCGCGTCTGTCCTGTCGGGACGAAGATCGACGCGACGCCGCGGCCGCCGCGCCTCGAGGTCGAGCTTCCGAGCGCGACCGTCATCTTCCCGATCGCGCAGTCGGAGCCGACGGTCAGCGACCGATCGTGCCCGGCACCTGCAGGTTCGCGCCGGTGGCGGTCGAGAGCTTCCGGGGGCGGCCGTGCGCAGGTCGCGCAGCTCGACGTTGTGCTGCGTCGGCGAGCTTCGACGCAGCTCATCGGTCGTCGCCGGTAGGAACACGTGCAGGCCGTTCTCGACGCGCAGGTCCGTGTGCGATGCAGCTGTTCAGCAGGTCGATCCACGCCGGCGGAAAGCGCCCACCCTGGGTCGCGACGCCGATCGAGTGCGGTGTCCGGGCCGAAGCGAAGCGATCCTCGACGGTGGCTGCACGACCGGGACGTGCCGTCCTCCGTTTCTCCCGGCGCGGTTCGAGTCGAGGATCGCGACGACCGTCGTCGCGGCGGTAGCGCAGTGACGCCTCGCATCGTCTTGCCGTAGTGCGGGTCGGCGCTGAAGCCCTCGGCGAGGATGAGGTAACGCGGTCGCTGCACGGATCCGCGGGTCGCCACCGAGGCCCGAGGTCGGCCGGAAGCTGCACTCCGTCCAGGAACTCGACGCCGGGCCACGGATCGCGCGCGATCAGGAGGTTCGTCGTCGAGATCGACGTGGAGTCGAAGAGGCTCGCGATCGGCGTCCGGCGGCGACGCTCAGCCCCGATCGACTCGACCCGTGCACCCGAGCATGCAGCCGCAGCCCGAGCGCGACGGCGCGCGCGTGCACCATGCGCAACCGCCTCGCGGATGCCGCCCTGACTTCGCGAGCTTGATGTTGATCCCGTGGGCGCGCTCTGCGCAGGCCGGCGACGTCGGCGAGCGTGTGGCAGTCCTCGTCGACGTAGATCGGACCGGCGAGCGCGCCTTCAGCACCGCCCCACCTGATCGCCTGCCGGCGAAGCGGCTGCTCGCAGTACTGCCACCCGACTCCGCGAGCAGGCGGTCAAGGCCTGAGCGCTCGAGCGACCAGTACCTCGTTCACGTCCACCTGCAGTGGCACGCTCCGCGACCGCACGGACCGGCGAGCACCCGCTCGACGTGCCCGCCGTCGCGCCGCCGAGCTTCAGCTTCAGGCGCGCCGGAAGTGTCCCCGACGCAGCCGCCGTCGCCGCGCCGCGCCATGTCACCGGGGGATCGCCGAGCCAGATCGTTCCACGACGTCGGCGGCCACCGCGCGCGCAGGTCCGAGCAGCTGGTGAACACCGGCCGCTCGACAGCTTTCCCTGAGGTCGTGCAGCGCTGCGTCGATCGCGCGCCCTGCGCGGCGAACTGCTCGCTCGGCAGGCGCGCCAGCGATCTCCTCGAGCGTGGAAGGGATCGCCGCCAGATCGCGCGCGTCCCGCGTGTGCTCTCGACGCGGCGGGCGCGGACGACCTGCTGGCGGTGTCCTGGTAGCGGTCGAGCTGGGCGCCGCTTCGCCGCTGCCGACGCACGCCTGCTCAGCGTTTCAGCGAGACCTGACGACGCGTCCCTCGCGCCGCCTCGCGCCGCGCGAGATCACGAACGTCCCCGCCGCCGAGCGTCACGAAGCAAGCCTGACCACGCGGGTGAGGCTACAATTGGCCTCCGCGCCCAGCTCAGAGAAGCGCGCGCCTCCGGCTTTTGAGAAACGGCAGTCTGAATCCTCCCAAGCGACGACCAGCACCTGCCTGGCGCGCCGGCAGCGAATCGGTCGAACAGCACGTGTACTCGCGGGTGGTACTGGTAGCTGCGCCGAACGGCTTCGAGCCGAAACTCTCGATCCACTGACACCTGGCAATAGACGGTGCCCGGTCGACGACGAGCCGATCGACTCGCTCAGCGTTCGCCGCCCCGCTGCGGGCTCGTGACCTGCACCAGGAGCGCCTGCGTGATCGCCGCCTCCACCGCCGGGTCGCAGAACCCCGTACCGTGAACGCGCCCGAGTTGCCCGATTCGCCCGGCAGCTGAATCCCTGAGGAGCCCTGACGCGACGGCAGTCGGTGTCAGAAGCCAAAGCTGATCGAGAGCCGTATACCGGCGTCCAGCAGTTTAGATCGCCAGTCCATTTAGCGTCGATGTTTCTTCTCCGTCGTGCGGTAACCCAGGCCGTGTCAGTACCTTCGACGCGTATGGAGCCAATGGCAGGAAAGGCGCCCAGCGGGAAGTCCACACCGTCACCCCGCATGCCCGCCGTACCTGATGCCCGAAAACAGTTTCGCCTCGTCGAGATTGCACTGGGCAGCGCCAGCGGAAGCTCGGCGGCTGTAAAGGCCTGCAGGTTTCACCCGCCAGTTCGTGCCGCCCAGACCGTAAGCATCGCTCGACGGTCGACCGCCAGATGAGCGCGCGCGAACGTTCAATGGCCAATGAAGAGGTACCCGTTCAGGCGTTCATGAAGACGCCAAACACGCCGCGGTGATTCGTGTGGAAGCTACGGTCTACCGTGTCGCGACCCTCGTCCAGACGATTGGGGGACGGAAAGGAAGGTCGTCGCGTCCGCGTCGCCGCGCTCTGATCGCAAAGCCCCAGCTTTGTGCACCGTGACTGAGTCCGGTCCTGCGATACACCTGGTCGGGGAACCCGCACGTGCCGCTCGACCATTCGCGGAAGTACGGGTTGCGTGCAACGTAGATGTCCCCACGGCGCTCGGCGAACGAGTTGATCCATGCAAGCTGTGCCGGGATCGGTGCTGTGGTCGTTGAGATCGCGTGGCGGGGAGTTCCGGCTTCGGAAACTGAATGCGTGGTCACCGGCGACAGCTTGTAGCGGAACTGTGCTGCCGGCCTGCGCAGGTGGAAGACAATCGCCCGGCACCTTCGTCTGTAGTCACGACTCCTCGTGAGTCGTAATGTTCCCACCCCTTCAGCCTTTCGTGGCGCCCGACGGGGATGCGCCCGCAGCGAACGATGCGCAAATTCGGGCTGGGCATCGGAGTGGCCGGCGATGGCACCCAGTTCGAGCGCGTTGGAAGTCCTGGGCGGGCCTGACCTGGGGCGCGCCGCGTTGGAGAAGTGACGCCCGGCCGCAGAGTGACGGTGTACGTCCTCCCGGAATCACTGGAGGACCATCGCGCAGCCGTATCGATGGTGGTGCCTGGCGCCGCCAGACACCGCCGGCAGATGCGCGGTCGCCCAGTTGCCTCGTCAAGATCAGAATCGGCCTGGAGCCGCGTAGCGGCCCGCGAAGGTCGAAACGACTGGCCCCGCTCTCGGCCCATCGAGCTCGAGCGCGTCCCGCCCCGGTGGCTCACGCCGCTCGGGGGCAATCGCAACCCAGTAAAGGTCTTGGCGTCCGGCGACGTCGACCGGCGTCCCCCGGTGGCGACCGTCTCGGTTCGGCGTATTCGGGTGCACGCGGGTCGATGCGCTCGCCACCGTGCCGCTGCGGTAAAGCGGTGAACCAGATGCGCCACCGGGTGACGGCTTAATGCCAACTGACCAAACATGCCGGAAACCGAATCACGGCTTATGACCTCATTTCGCCGGAAATTGATCTTTGAGCAGCGTCCCGTTTTCCGAGCGTGTTGGCGACCGCCAGACTCGCGCCACTGGCCTGATCGGGCACTTACCGCGCGGCCCGTTGCCGATGTGAATTCTGACATTGCACCGGAGCGTCTTCGTCCGCGCACGATCTCCAAACCGGATCGTTAAGGCCGACTGCCGGATCGCCCAGGCTGCGCTTTTGCCGATCGGGTGGTAATCGCCGTCGGTGTGCCAAATTAGTCGTCGATCGGTTCGAGGCGTACCTGTCCGCGCGTCGGATCCTGACCGTTCCGTCGTCGTGGTTCACCCAGACGGAGCCTGCGCTAACTGCCACTGTGCGGGCCATGCCGACCGATGCAGCCTACGGTGTGTCTTGTGTCGTGTTGATGCGCGGACTGTGCTGTCCAATGTTCAACCCAGACGTCGCCTGTTCTACCGTGATCCCCGCTGGGGCCGTTGCTGACTGAATCAGTCCACGCGATGCCAAACAGCTGATCCCGATGAGACGGTGCTGCGGGCTGCGTTCACGATCTGCCACACTCGCTCACGGGTGCGCCAACTGCGACGTGCGACGCCGTCCGCCGGCGTCACGATATTCCGCCTCATCGATATCCTTCTCCATCGTGTCGATTGCGCCGAGCGCGTCGCCGCCGACACTGACGAGAAGTTTAGTGTTTCCTCTCGGCAGCCGCGCTGGAGCCGAGCACGATCATCGGTATACGCCGATCGGCAACGACGACGGGCTGTCGCGACCGCCGACGCCCAGCAGAGGCCGCCGGCGACCGCTCCGCTCTGAACGTGCGGCGGCTCGTCCGCCTGCCAGCCCGGCATCAAAGAGGCCAGGTGGTGTCGAGGCCGTGACCGTGGATTTCATGATCGTCGCGCCAGTTGCTGGTAAATGGACAGCCTTTGGAGCTCACCCTGACCGCGCCTGTCGGTCTGCCGGTAGACCTCGAAAGGCCCGCCTGCCGGCCGCAGCGGTACAGTGAGCGAGCATCAGCTGGCTGCGGAGGGCTTCGCTGAAGGCTGGGGCCCGGGCGACAGCGCCTGCGCTCCGAGCAGTGTCTTCCAGCATGCCTTCCGAGCTCGGCAGTGGCCTCCTGATCCGCGCTTCGAGCGTCGCGAGGCGCAGCTCGTCGAGCCTGTCGGGATCTCGGCCAGGGCGAACGACCTCGAATCGCCAGGTCGGCGAGCGGCTCTGCCGCGCCAGAGCCTCGAGCGCCGTCAAACGCTTCGACTCATGCCGAGCAGCGGTCGCCACCTGCGAGCTTCCCGCGTCCGCGCGCAAGCAGGTGCTCGAAACACGTCGACGTTCACGAACTGTCCCGGCTCGAGCACGAAGCAGGTAGCCGCCCGGCGTTTTGTACTTCCCGCGTGGCGCCGTCGGTCCGTCGCCCACCCGCAACGCCCGCTGGCGCAGCCGCGAGATCGGAGACTGATCTGACATTGTGCGCGCGCAATTCGAGGGGCGCGACCGCCCCAGAGCTCATGTGTCGATCAGCCGCCTGCACGCGTGACGAGCTTCGCTCCTTCGTGCAACAGCAGGAAACGGCCAGCAGCGCCTGCGCCAGCTTGGCGCCGCCGAGCGGCACCAACCATCCACTCCCGGCGGCGCAAGCCTCCAGCGGCCCCAGGCAGCCGGAAGCAGACTTGCGGTCATCGGGTACTCGCCTGGAGACCACTCCGGCCTGGCGGACCGCTGCGGGCCGCCGCGCGGCTGTCGGCAGGGTTTTCCAGGGGCGCGACCGCGAACACGACATCCCGCGCCAGCGACCAGGGACCCTCTTGAGCACGGCGTGCCGAGCCTGCCCCGCGGTAATCCGAACGCGCCGGTGCCGGGGCAGCCTGTGCGCGCCCGAGGTCGCGCTGCGCGTCAGCCCCGGCTCGTGCTGAGCTCCGTGGGCGTTACGGCCTTTCCTGGATCCACCCTGAGAGCCTCGACGCATCGACAGAGGTGCGTGCCGCTGCTCGCCATGCGTTTCGGCTGGCACCCGCTCGACGTCGAGGACGTCGCTCTCGCGGCGCGCAGCGCCCGAAGGTCGACGCTCTACACCGAGACGAGCACGGACAGCCACCTCTTCACCGTCCTCCACTTCCCGGTCGCCTGACGCGAACGTCGGCCGGCTGAACGCCGCTGAGCCTCGACGCCTCCGTCGGGCCCGGACTACATCGTCACGCTGCCCGCCGGTCGAGCTGCAGCCGGTGACGCGGCTTCTTCCGAGCGCTGCGCCCAAGAACGAGGAGCTCCGCACCAACCTCTTCTCGCGCGGATCGGGGCGACTGCTCTACGAGGTGCCGACGACCTGCGACGACTTCCGCTTCCCCGATCCTCGACAAGATCGGCTTCAAGCTCGAGCAGATCGACGAAGAGATCGACGAGGTCGGCCGCGCGCACGCAGACGCGTCCGCGACATCCATACAAGGTCAAGCAGGAGATCATCTCCTACCGCAAGATCATCAAGCCGCAGCGGCCCGACGCTGCGTCTGCTCGAGCGGCAGCGTCGAGCGGTTCCTGCCCGGAGGAGCTCGAGCTCTACTTCGACGACATCGTCGACGCGAGCGAGCGGATCTGGGACCTGCTCGACAACTACAAGGAAGTCGTCGAGGCGCTCGAGAGACACGAACGAGTCGCTGATCTCGCACCAGCAGAACGACATCCTCGTACGTGCTCACGATCTTCAGCGTCGTCATGCTGCCGCTGACGTTCACTCACTGGCGATCTTCGGCATGAACGTCACAGCTCCCGGCTTCGACACGACGCAGTGGCTTCATCGTCGCGATTGCCTCGTGATGATCGGTCGATCGTCGCGGATGCTCAGCTTCTTCCGCTGGAAGAGTGGCTGTAGCCGATGGAGCGCCTCGGGCGCCGTGGCGCCTGAAGTACGTGCAGAACGCGGACGAGCAGGAAGGCTGTGTTCTTCTGCCGCGCCGCGGCGACAGCGCGACGACGAGGAGCGAGCTCGTCGTTGCACCGGGGCGAGCAGCGCCGTGTTCGTGCTGCTGAACAGCGTTCCCGTATTCGTCGGGCACCTCCGCTCGTCGCGCCGTAGGCCGCCCTGCGTCAACTTCGACGATCTCGGGACAGACGAGGAGGCGCTCGAGATCCACCGCCTCGGCGCGCAGGGCGCTCGACGGCGCTGCGCGCCGTCGATACGACCCCGGAGGGCTTCAACCTCGGCTGGAACATCGGCCGGATCAGCGGGCGCCGGCATCCCCGAACACGGCACCTGCACGTCGTGCCCGCGCTGGGTCGGGCGACACGAACTTCATGCCGGTGCTCGCCGACGTGAGGGTGATTCCCCGAGCATCTCCAGGCGCGGCGGCGGCTCGCCGAGGCCCGGCCTCAGCGCGCCGAGCCTCGACCGACTTGTCAGATCGCTCCCGAAACGAGCCGCTTCGTCCTGGCGTGATCCGCCAGACGTCGCTCTCCGTCCTGAAGAGCGCGCATGTGACCCGAATCCGGATCGAGGCGTCCGATGCGGCAGTGATCGTCGCCGCGCCCGTGGCGGCGATGGCCGAACAATGGAGGCTGCCGACGTCGACCTCTACGCCGGTGGGGGACATAGAAGTCGGCATTGGCGAAGAGAAGCAGAGACGTGATCGTCACGACGCGATGTCCTCGATCTCCGCCGCCCGCAGATCGATGTCCGCGTCTCCGAAGACGGCGGCGAGAACGGCGGAAGCGCGGCACGCGCCAACGGCCTTTCCGCTCCACGCTCCCGGAACACGACGCCGGTGAAACGCTTCGGCCGACGTTGTCCTGCGCGGCTCCATGGCCTCGCGAGTCGGCAGGTAATCGCCGCGCGTGAGCTCTTCGAGCTCCTCCCGCGTACGGGCGGCGTAGAACCGAGTCGACGCGTTAGCGCGAACTCCTCGAGCGTCAGCCGGCCGTCGACCGTATGCCGGCGCAGGAGCTCGACGGTCTGCTCGCGCCCGGCATCCGAGGCGCGAAGGGCCGGGGTCTCATCGTTCTCACCGTTCATCGCAACCGCAGCTTTGTACTGCCGGCCGCGGCCTCTTTCGCAAGCCGGTACTGGAATCCTGACGGTCGGAAGGATCGCCGCTAGACTCCGCACTCCGAGGCGAGGATGCAGGGCGTGCTGGCGCCTTCCTCCACCGAGGAGCGAGAGGCGGGAGTTGTAACTGATGGAAGGGCACCGCCGACGCACCCGATGGTGCGACTCTCGCGTCGTCTTACGCGCACACGGATGCATTGCAGGCCTTCCTGAAGCGACATCATCGGCAAGGTGGAACTGCTCACCGCCGCTCAGGAGGTCCAGCTCGCGAAGCGAAGATCGAGCGGCGGCGACCGCGGCGCTCAGCAGCAGCAGATGGTCGAGGCGAACTTGCGGCTCGTCGTCTCGATCGCGAAGCGGTACCGCAACCAGGGTCTGCCCTTCCTCGATCTGATCCAGGAAGGCACAGTTCGGCCTCGGTCGCGCCACGGAGAAGTTCGACTACCGCAAGGGCTTCAAGTTCTCGACCGTGCGCGACGTGGTGGATCCGCCAGGCCGTCTCGGCGGGCGATCGCAGATAAGGCGCGGCACGCATCCGGCATGCCCGCACACGATCGTCGAGAGGCTGAACAGGATCAGGCACGCAGCAGCCAAAGCCCTTCCACGGCGAGGTTGGGCCAAAGCGAGCCGACGCCGGGGAGACAAAGGCCGCCGACACCGAGCGCGGAGGTCGACGAGGTGTGGAGAAGACGCGGCCAGCGTGATCAGGCCCTGATCTCGCTCGAGAGTCCCCGCCGGCGAGAGGGAGGCGAGGTAGCCGAGTTCGGGGATCTCCTCGCAGACGAGTACTCCCCTGCCAGGAGAGGTGGCGGACGCCGGCTTTCTTCGCCTTCGATGCGCCTCTGCCGAGTGCCTGGCGACCCTGAGCTTCCGCGAGCGAAGGCGATCCTCGAGGCGTGCTGGCAGTACGGACTGAACCGGTAAGGCGAGGCGCCCGCGACCCCGGAAGATCGCAGGTGAGCAAGGTCTCCAGCGTGACGCAGGAACGCATCCGTGGTCAGGATCGCGAGGAACGCCCCTCGCTGCGCAAGCTCCGCACGCCCGCCGACGGCGAAGAACTCTCCGCTGACGTGCGGCCTGAGCGGCGCTGGGCTGAATTCTGCCCCGACCTGACGTCGTCACCGGCCTTCGGATCGTCCGGGGCCGACTTCGACCAGGAGGTCGCGGCCCTCGTCGCGGGCGCGTCCCTTCGTTGCCGCGCCTCCCATCGCCTCGGCGCGGGTCAGGCGGACGTCCCTGCACGTAGCCTCCCGTAGTCGACCAGCCACTTGCCGGCCCCTGCCAGCAACACTCTGACGGGGTCGAGCCTGGATTTCCGAACCTCTTCAGCGCTTCAGCCGATCATTTCGTTTCTTTCTCGGAGCGCTGAACGTCGGACAACCGGCGACCTTGGGGCGGCGGTTCCACGGCGATCCTTTGCCGTAATCGACAGCAGCTGCTACTGAGCGGTTGCCACTGCAGGCGGTGCAACCGGCGAGGCGGGCGTGACCGGTGCGGCACAGTCGCGCCTGCACCCGTGACGCTGCAGGTGTCACCGCCAGCTAATGAACACAACCCCCTCGAGTATTGGGTCGACTCACCTGCAATGGCCGACCGCGAACACGGTCAGACAGACAGCACCAATGAAACTCAAAGCTTCGCTCGTCATTGCCTCGTTACGATCTCCGACGCTGATGATCACGTCGTGAAGGTCGTCGGGCGCCACCGCAGATGTCTCGCACGCAAAGCGGCTCGGCCACTCCTGCACTCGGCGGCAAATCCGACCTGCCAGCGGTCCCCCGGTTACCGCGCGACGGTCGTGGCCTGGCTGCGACCGCGCCGGGCGCAGACAGAAGAAGTCACGCGCGCACGCGGTTCTCGATCGGTGGCAGCCACGTTGGAACCGACTGCAGCACAGAGCCCCACCGAGAACCGACGTCGGCCGTGTGTTTGGCGGGTTGCCGCCGTGCAACACTGCGGCCATCACGCAGAAGCGTTCTGCGCTCGACCAACAGCCACGCTCTCTGACGAAGGGCGACGAGCAACGATCACGGTCATAGGCCTCGCATCATCATCGGCGCGACGGGCACGGCTGCACTCGGCATGGCCTCGCCGGACCGGGCTCCATCGTTCGGTCGCGTGAAGGTTCGCGCTGCCTCCCATCGTTCTCGTGGCGATCGTTTGTGTAAACGCGACGCGGCGAATTTCATTCCGGAGCAAAGCCAGCACGCCAGGATCGATAACCGATAATCGTTTCATGATTAGGATGGTGCTCCATCAATCTTTCCCCTGCCAGGTTAGTATGGCAGTGGTAGAGCAGTGCCGGTCGCCCCGCCATGCTAGGCCTGACTATGCTTGAATGCGCCATTTCCTGTTGAGGTGATCGCGTCCCATTTCTGAACGCGTCCGAAGAATCTTCGTGAATTGTTCACCACGTCGGAAGCCGCCGGCTCCAGCGTGGAAGGGTGGTCGATCGCAGCGGTCAGCGGTGCGCTGGGAAGCTTAGACTCCGGCGAGTCCGTTTCCTGATCGCGCTGACACAAACCTGGTGCGTGGATTTTAAACAGCCAGCCAGGATTGCGCCATGATAGTGATCACCAGCGAAGGCTTGATCACCGTGGTACTTTGCAGATTAATCGCTGATCGTCATCGGTCAAAGGATTTGCCAGCCAGATCCAGAAATACTGTCTTCGGACTGTAACATGACGATCGCTCCCCGCAGGCGCCTGGACGAGTTCAAAGTCCATGAGGTTGGGAACGCCCCAGCAGGTGGCTTGGCGCCATCTCTTCCTGGTATACTTTTTCGGCATTCAAAAGATCAAAAGCTTCTATACTGATTTCTGGTCGCTTTGATGTCTTCGTGAAGTAGACACCGTAGAACATCATGGAGAAGTGGAGCTATCTGAACCTGGTTGGAAAAAAATCCAGAAAGGTGGTAATCATGGCACCCCCGCAGTCGAGGGGCGGTAAAAGCCAGTAAGCCGCAGCCCCATGCCCTGATCAGCTGATAGAGAGAACCTCCAGTGGAGGTGGAGGAGAAGCGCGTGCCCTGTGGTGCACCACCAGAGAAGTCATAACAGGAATTGGG